>Ga0209067_10000549_pt1 | contig 23976 bp, 24 predicted proteins | sample ColStrG_CSR_2013_FD_187199 | JGI IMG/M metagenome (GOLD analysis project Ga0209067, IMG submission 187199) | Freshwater sediment microbial communities in response to fracking from Pennsylvania, USA - Cold Stream Run_MetaG_CSR_2013 (SPAdes)... | ecosystem: Environmental > Aquatic > Freshwater >... | reverse complement strand
AAATAAAATTAACGCTCCTTAATGCTTTTTTGTTTACATTCTCCTGTAGGTACCACCAAGATGAAAGAATCCTTAGAAAAATAATCTAATGGAAAAAATTAATCGAAATCAGTTTATAAAAGAATCCTTCCTGGGATTTGCCCTTTTATCTTCCACTAATCTGGGGAATGTAAAGGGGAAGGGAGAACCCAAAGGAAAATCGTTTACGGTCCAGGAAGTGATGGACAAAATTTTAAAGGAGGGGAAATTAAATCCCATCCCGAACACTGTCGATACCTTGAAATCAGGTACTTCCGATCAGGTAGTAACCGGTATAATGACCACCATGTTTACTACCTTGCCAACGATTGAAGAAGCCATTCGAATTGGGGCAAATTTTATTATTACCCATGAACCTTCTTTTTATAACCACCCCGACGACCCAAATTTTGTAGAGAATAATCAGGTCTTAAAACAAAAAATGGATATGCTTCATCGAAATAAAATTGCCGTATGGCGCTTTCATGATTATATCCATTCCATTAAACCCGATTTAATAAGTTATGGGGTTTGTAAAAAATTAGGCTGGGAACCTTATTATCAAACAAACAATAGAATAATGGCCATCCCACCTATAAGAATGAAGGATCTAATTTCCCTGGTAAAAAACCGATTATCCATTGAGCATTTTCGGTTTATAGGGGATATGGAGACTACTTGTTCCAAAATTGGTTTAATGCCAGGAGCGGTTGGCGGGCAATCCCATATCCGCTTATTGGAAAGGGAAAAACCTGATGTCCTCCTGGTTGGTGAATGCCCTGAATGGGAAACGGTAGAATACATGCGGGATTCCCTGTTTTTCGGAAATAAATCTTCCTTAATCATTCTTGGCCATGGGAAAAGCGAAACCCCTGGAGTAGAATATTTGGCCGATTGGCTAGGACCCATTTTTCCTGAAATTAAAATCACCTATATGCCTTTTCAGGATCCTTTTACCTGGATATAAATAACCTCCCGGTATATAAGAATATCATTTTCCATAATAAGATTAACAAAATGAGGTAAACTTCTCCCCAAATAATGTTGGAAAATTGTGTGGAAATAGGGGAAAACTAAAGTCTAATTTAAATGTTTAAACATTTAAATTAACCTCCAAACTAAAAACAAAATGGCAAAGCAAAATTGGAAATTAGATCCGATGCATTCGGAAATTCATTTCAAAGTAAAACACCTGGTTATCTCCACCGTAACGGGTAGTTTTAACAAATTCGAATCAAGCTTAACACATGAAAGTGACGATTTTACCGATGCAGAAATTGAATTTTCTGCCGATATCGATAGCATTGATACCGGAAATGAGCAAAGAGATACCCATTTAAAGTCGGCTGAATTCTTCCATCATGAAGAATATCCAACTTTACATTTTAAATCCTCGTCTTTGGAAAAAGTATCTGGTGAAAATTACCATTTGCATGGTGATTTAACCTTGAAAAATATTACCAAACCCGTTCAATTGGAAGTAGAATTCGGAGGAATTGCCAAAGATGGATATGGAAATACCCGTGCTGGTTTTAGTTTTGAGGGGAAAATAAATCGTCATGATTTTGGCCTTACCTGGAGTGCTTTAACAGAAGCAGGTGGTGCGGTAGTGAGTGATGAAGTGAAGATTTCAGGAAGTTTGCAATTTATTCAGCAGGCATAATCCTTTAGGAGTAAACCATTTTAATAGCCCTTTTCCCTTTGGTGAAAAGGGCTTTAATTTTTGTTCCTTAAATTTTACATTTATTCCCTAAAGGATCAGTATGGGAAATTTTTGGAAAAAATACCGGATCGTTGTTCTATTCTGTATTCTTATTTCGGCTTTAAACATAATCGGTTTAGCCTCGATAAATAAAACCTTTACCCCGATTGAAATTTTAATTACCTGGGTCATCAGTATTTCCTTTCTTTTAATTGGATTTTTTCTGCTGGAGTTCCTTCTTTACCTGTTTGATTTCAATAAAAACCTTAAAAAAATACCAGGATGGGTATTATTTATTCTCGCTAATATACCTGTCACCTTGGTTTTTCTTTACGTAGATTTTCAGTTTTCCCTAAGTCGATTCTTTTTCCTATTTGATAATTTTGGTGATTTAAAATATATATTACATGGCTCAAGATTTTTTCTGGGGCAAACCATTTTATTTTCTATTCAAAATTCCCTCAATATCCTGGAAGAAAAGAAGTCCATGGAACTACAAAATGAACAACTTCGAAATGAAAATCTGAATACCCGTTTTGAAGTACTAAAACAACAAACCAATCCCCATTTTCTATTTAATGCCCTAAATACACTTAGAGCTATGATACGGGAAAATGATTCCCAATCCGAAGAATTTGTCATTAAATTATCCTCCTTATACCGGGAATTATTAAACAAAAAGGAACTCCCCTATATCTCATTGGAAGAAGAATTAGCATTAGCGAAATCCTATATTTTCTTAATTAAATGTCGGTTTCAGGATAAAATTGAGCTGGTAATTCAGACAAATGAAGAAAAAGAAAGGCTCTATATTCCCACCTTTGCCCTTCAAATTTTAATAGAAAATTGCATAAAGCATAATATAATATCCAGTAACAAGCCCCTGCTGATTCAAATAACCCAATTACCCGATAAAAAAATTCAGGTAGAAAATAATTTACAAAGAAAAAATCCCGATTCGGAAGTTTCAGGAACTGGATTACAAAATATTCGGAAACGGTATGAATTATTAAAAATAGGGGAAGGATTAGAGGTCGAAGAAAATGAAAATTATTTTAGGGTGCGATTGAAATTAATAGCGGTATGAGAATTTTAATTTTGGAAGATGAACCCCGAACGGCCCGTTTATTGAAAGAATTCATTCAGGCCTATAATTCCGAATTTGAAATAGTGGGTATTTTGGACAGTCTTGAATCGACTTTGCACTTTTTGGATGAAATGCCAAAAATTCCAGATTTAATATTCATGGATATCCAGCTTTCCGATGGGAATAGTTTTGATTTATTTAAAAAAAAGAGCCTTCCTGCTCCGGTAGTATTTTGTACAGCCTTTGAAGAATACACCCTCCAGGCATTTCAAACGGTGGGAATAGACTATATATTAAAACCTTTTCTCCAGGAGGACATTTCGAAGGCTTTACAAAAAGCAGATAATCTAAAACAGCTTTTTGTAAAACAAAACCAACCACTGGATTCCTTACCTATTAACCAAAAAGAGAGCGCAAGCTTTTTCCGATACTTTTTGGTGAATTATAGAGACAAGATGTACCCCGTAAATATCAATTCAATCGCGATTTTCTTTTTGGAAGATGAAAAACTTTTTTTTGTAAATTTTAAAAACGAAAGATTTCCACTGCAAAAAAAAATGGAAGAGCTGGAAAAAGGGTTGGATCCAGGACAGTTTTTTAGGATTAACCGTCAAATGATCCTTCATCGGGAAGGAATCGAGAATATTGAATTCTATTTTAACCGGAAATTATTTGTCAAATTAAAAATTCAGAGTCCGGTCCTGCCCATTGTCAGTCGAATGAAAGTCTCCAGGTTCACACATTGGATTGAAAATGGTTAAAACATCCAATTGACCAGGAATTTTGTTCACTTTAGGCTTAAAGGCTCATAAAATAAAAACTTCTTCCTGATTTTTGATCAATCAACTCATAGAAAATGAATCAAACCCAATCTATTTTAGCATGAATCTCCTATCCAATATTTCCATCCCCATCTGGACTTATAGCAATTTGTTTTAGTGGAGGAAATCTGTCTAAAAATGAAGCATCTAAAAAGGACCCTTTTTAAAAGGATATATTATTCCAATTTTATGATAAAGAATCCATTAAAAAATATTTTTATCCCGGTTCTTATATTCCTTTTTCATCCCTGCTGGGCTCAGAACCAGGATGTAAAAGTTTTGCCCAATCTCGATTCCACATTGAACCTGGCTCTAAAAACCAATTTTAATTACCAGGTTTATAAGCAACAAGCTCGTCAGGCACTATACAATCTTCGTAGTTCAAGAAGCACCTTGTTACCTACTATTTCCGGCGTATTAAACGGACAGGATAATACCCATTTAGCCATTACCCCTATTCCCGGGGTATTAATTGGAAAGCCGGGAACCACTTATAATGCCCAATTCGGGACCAAATACAATTATAATACGGGTTTAACCCTACAAAAAGACCTCCTTAGCTGGCAAAATTTCCAACAGATTAAATTAGCCGAGGGGAACTTAAAACTGATACAGGTAGAAGCCGAAGCATATAAACAAAGCTTAAAAGAACAGGTGGCTAAATTATATTTCTCTATATTAATTGCCAAGCAATCCCTTGCATTAGACGATATAGATAAGGGCATTGCCGATACCTTAGTAGAACTTTCCTTCAAAAGGCTCAATCTTGGTAGTTCCGATGCCATTAGTTTTAACCAATCCCAAATAAACTATAATACAGTTTTACAAAATATTGCTCAAAGTCGGCAATTATACGATCAGGGAATAGAAAATCTTAAAATACTCCTTGGCACCCAGGTACAAACCGATCTTCAATTAGATGAAAACCTAGGTCCGGAATCCGTTTATTTAATTTCAGAAATTACTCTTTCCCCCGATAAAAACCTGGAAACCTATAAACAGAATTACCAAATTGCCCAAATACAGTCCAATATTCAGAAATCCCTTTTCTTTCCCAAACTTTCCTTTATAACGTATTTAGGTGCCAACCAATACCGAAACGATTTAGGATTCTCTTTAAATTCTGCAAATTGGAATAAAACCGCTTATCTGGGATTAAACCTTTCGGTTCCTATTTTCACCGGGCTGGCTACTTTAAATAAATACAGGAGCGCTAAAGTACAAACCGAAATTGCAGCCACCCAATACCAGTCGGCCCTAAACCAAAGTACCATAAATGATCAGCTTTTATTAAAAAATGATAGGGATTTACGGGCCAGCCTAAATGCGTCCAAACAGGGCTATGACCTATATGCCAGAAACTTGGAATTATATAAACAGAAATTCCAGGAGGGTATAACCAACCTGGATGTTTATTTAAAAGCCTTCCAGGATTATATTAATGCGGAAAACCTTTACCTGAATAATCTATCCAATTTCCTATCCAATAAGGCCAGTATACTAGCCAGGAAATAAATGAATAAACCTATGAAGAATTTTACCCATCCATTTTTATTAAGCTTTTTAATTTTATTTTTCCTTGCCTCCTGTAAACAGGTACCCGATCTAAAACCTGAGCATAGAGATATTGTGGATGCGGTTTTTGCCAGTGGTCATCTGGAAAACAAATACCAATATTCCGTGAATGCCAATGTGGATGGATTTTTAACAAAAGCCTGGGTGGTAGAAGGGGATCAGGTAAAGGAAAACCAGAATTTATTTTATTTAAGTAATGATGTGCAGCAATCTCAGGTTCGCAATGCGGTAACCAATCTGGAATTCGCTAATAATAATGCTTCGCCTAACTCACCCCAATTGGAACAGTTAAAACTCCAAATTATACAGGCCCGTCAAAAAAAGACGGTCGATTCCACCAATTTTGAACGGTATTCCCGTTTAGTCAAAACCCAGGCGGTTTCCAAAGCCGATTATGATAACGCCAGAATCCAATACCTGGCCTCCACTTCCAATTTGGGGGTATTGGAAAATAATTTCCGCGATTTGAAACATACCCTGAAATTAAATGTGGACAATGCCAAAACCCAGTTAGATATCCAAAAAGAGACCAATAATTATTATTTCGTCCGGGCAGGATCACCCGGCACCATTTTAAGCATAAACAAAAAAATTGGGGATTATATAAAAAAGGGTGATCTTATTGGACAGATTGGTTCCGGCATCACCCTGGCTAAACTCTATATTGCAGAGGATGATATTCATAGGGTACGGTTGGGACAAAAAGTTTTGATTTCCTTAAATAGCAATAAGGATTCGATATTACATGGTACCATATCCAAATTATACCCCGCCTTCGATACAAACGACCAGTCATTTGTGGCCGATGCCACTTTTAACGATTACCGGGGAAACATGATCAATGGAACCCAATTGCAGGCCAATATCATTATTGAGGAAAAAAAGAACGTTCTGGTAATTCCTTCCTATTGCCTTATAGGAGGAAATTATGTGCTTCTGAAAGGGAAGAAAGAAAAACATGCAGTTAAAACGGGGATACGCACCCTGGAATATACCGAAATTCTTTCCGGACTAGACGGTTCGGAAATACTAAGTTCACCCAAACAACCCTAATCATGGGAGCTGTTAATTATAAAATTGCCGGAGTTTATTTATTCTCCAGGCCAAGACAAACCATCGTGGCGGTTTTAGGTGTCACCTTCGGAATTTCGATGTACATTTTTATGAATAGTTTTATGTCAGGGGTAAACAATACTCAAAACGATTTGGCATTCAGCACATTGGCTCATATCCGTATTTATAATGATTATCCGCCCAATACCACCAATCTCATGAAAAAGGCCTATCCGGATAGTACCATATTAAATTTAAGACATGCCAGGGTTATTAAATATACCGATGGGATAAAAAATTCAGCCTCTATCGTTTCTCTGGCACAAAAATATCCGGACGTGATGGGTATAACCCCACAAGTAAATGTGAATGTATTTTTCCGAAATGGAGACAATAAGGTTAATGGAACCTTAGCCGGGGTGGATGTATCCGGAGAACAAAAGGTTTTTAATATTGCCCAATACATGATTGCAGGAGATTGGAAGCAATTACAATACCGGGCCGATGGCATTATAATGGGTGTTGATTTAGCCCGTCAATTAAGCCTTGCCCTGGACGATAATGTAAATATCCTTACCTCGGAGGGCATATCAAAAAATTATAAAGTAATAGGTCTGTTTCAGATTAATGTAAAAAGTGTGGATCAGGGAAAATCCTATATTAATATTAATTCTACCAGGCAATTACTTTCAAAAAACCAGGATTATGTTACCGATTTGCAGATAAATGTTCGGGATTATGAAAAGACGGCGGATATAACCCAGAAACTGGCTGCGGTAGTACCCTATAAGGTAGAAAGCTGGCAAATTTCTAACCAACAATTGGAAGCAGGGTCAAAACTAAGGTCCATAATCGCCAACGCCGTTTCCCTCACCATACTTTTAGTTGCAGGCTTCGGTATTTATAATATTATGAATATGACGATAAATGAGAAGATCAAGGAAATTGCCATCTTAAAAGCCATGGGTTTTTCAGGGGGAGATGTGACGATAATTTTTCTATTGCAGGCCATTGCCATTGGGATTCTTGGTGGTGTGGTAGGAATACTTTTGGGTTTTCTAATAGCAACCTGGGTAAATCATATTCCCTTCAAAATAGGAGGACTAAGCCATTTACCAATGGCCTATGATCCTAAAGATTATTCCTTAGCTTTTTTCTTTGGGTTAATCACAACGCTGGTGGCAGGTTACCTTCCTGCAAGAAAAGCCTCGAAAGTTGACCCGGTTGAAATTATTCGTGGATAATGGAAGAAAACAAAATCGCTCTGAAAGCCGAGCATATTTCCAAATACTTTTATGTACCAGACAAGTTTAAAGTATTAACCGACCTAAATTTCGAAGTGAAAAAAGGAGAATTCCTATCTCTGGTCGGAAAATCAGGTTCTGGGAAATCGACTTTACTCTATGTCCTTTCTACCATGGATACGGATTATGAAGGCAAGGTTACGATTAATGGAAATCTTCTAACCGGACAATCGCAGAATCAATTAGCTGCATTCCGGAATGAACATATAGGATTTGTGTTTCAATTTCACTATTTATTACCCGAATTTTCCTCCCTGGACAATGTAATGTTGCCTGCCCTGAAATTCGGAAAATATTCCAGGGAGGAAATTGAACACAGGGCCTATGAAAGTTTGAAGCTTCTTGGACTGGAAGATCAAGCCCTGAAAATGGTTACCAAATTATCCGGAGGCCAGCAACAAAGGGTGGCTATTGCCAGAGCCCTGATCAATAACCCTTCTATCATTATGGGGGACGAACCTACTGGTAATCTCGATTCGAAGAATACTGAAATCGTCTTTGAAATTTTCAAGAAATTAACCCGTGAAAATGGTCAAACCCTGATAACCGTCACCCACGATGAAGATTTTGCTGCCAATAGTGATAGAACCATTGAATTAAGCGATGGACTTTTGGTAAATAAGGTCTAATTAATTCAATGGTATGCTGTTTTCAATCCTTCCAAAATCCTTATTTTTAGATTCACTCCAACCATGGGGTTTCTGAATTTACTTTGAAACTAACCGGAATATTTCCCTGGGCATCCTATATTGTTCCTTTAAAGCTTTTATCCCTGGAAACCGATGGATACCATCTTTTGGTAGAAGTGCTATTGGATGGGGTGCATTTTTATGCCTTATTAGATACGGGGGCTTCAAAATCGGTTTTTGATAAGGAAGAAGTACAAGGCCGTCTTTCCCATCTAAGCCTTATTCATAGAAACGAACTATCGACCGGATTAGGAACCAATTCTATGGAAAGCTATTTAACCTTTATAAAAGATTTTAGAATGGGTGATTTCCAGTTGAAAAATTTTGAAATTGCCCTTCTGGATTTGAATCATATCCGGGAGGCCTATAAAAATCTAAACCTTCCTCCCATCGCAGGCGTTATAGGCAATGATATTCTGGTCCCTTATAGGGCCAATATAAATTATGCAAAAAAAAGAATCCGGCTTTTTGAACCGGATTCCTTTATTTTTTAAATATCGATTTTTGCGTATTTCGCATTCTTCTCTATAAATTCCCTTCGGGGCGGCACCTCATCGCCCATTAACATGGAAAAGGTACGGTCACAATCGGCCGCATTATTGATATCCACTCTTTTCAAGGTCCGGGTTTCCGGATTCATGGTCGTTTCCCATAATTGCTCTGCATTCATTTCTCCCAAACCTTTATATCGTTGTACCGCCACGGAGTCTTCTTTCCCTGGAGTAGACATCCTCTTAATAGCGATATCTCTTTGTTCATCGTTCCAGCAGTATTCCTGATCCTTTCCTTTTTTAACCAGGTATAAAGGAGGAGAGGCGACATATACATAACCAAACTCCACCAATTCCCGCATATATCGGAAGAAAAAAGTAAGAATTAGGGTGGTAATATGGGAACCATCCACGTCCGCATCGGTCATGATGATAATTTTATGATAGCGAAGTTTTTCAATATTTAATGCCCTGGCATCTTCAGTCGTCCCTATACTTACCCCCAAAGCCGTGAACATATTCTTGATTTCCTCATTTTCATAAATCCTATATTCCATGGCTTTCTCCACGTTAAGGATCTTACCCCTTAAAGGCAAAATTGCCTGATATTCCCGATTTCTTCCTTGTTTGGCCGTGCCTCCTGCCGAATCTCCTTCCACCAGGTAAATTTCACAGGCCATGGGATCCGAATCGGAACAATCGGAAAGTTTACCAGGTAAGCCGGTTCCCGTAAGCACATTCTTTCTCTGCACCATCTCCCGCGCTTTCTTAGCCGCAGTCCTGGCTGTGGCTGCCAGGATTACCTTATTGATAATAATTCTTGCTTCGGCCGGATGTTGTTCCAGATAATCTCCCAACATTTCCCCTAAGGCCATATCCACAGCCCCCATCACATCATTATTCCCTAATTTAGTTTTGGTCTGTCCCTCAAACTGGGGTTCCTGAACCTTCACCGAAATAACTGCGGTAATGCCTTCCCGAAAATCATTTCCATCAATTTCAACCTTAAGATTTTTTAATAAATTTTCTTTCTCGGCATAGGCTTTGAGTGTTCTGGTTAATCCCCTTCGAAAACCCGCCACATGGGTACCCCCTTCAATGGTACTAATATTGTTCACATAAGAATGGATATTTTCGGAATAGCTGGTATTATATTGCATGGCCATTTCAACAGGTATACCTTGCTTAATCCCATCCATATAAATAGGGGCAGGAATGAGAGACTCCCGAATTCCATCCAAATAGGTAACAAATTCACGTAAACCTCCCTGGGAGTAAAAGGTCTCTTTAAAGGGAAGGCCATCCTCGCCCTTTTCCCGCAAATCGGTAATCGAGAGGCTAACCCCCTTGTTGAGATAAGCCAGTTCCCGAAGTCGGGTGGAAAGTGTTTCCCTCTTATACTCGGTGGTCATGGTAAATATACCGGCATCGGGCTCAAAGGTAATTTCAGTTCCATGCTTATCGGAATCCCCTATAATTTTAACATCATACATGGGCTTTCCAATCTCATATTCTTGCCTCCAAATATGTCCATCCCGGTAAACGGTTGCGGTTAAGTGGGTAGACAACGCATTTACGCAGGATACCCCTACCCCATGCAAACCTCCGGATACCTTATAGGTATCCTTATCAAATTTACCCCCGGCATGCAAAACCGTCATAACGACCTCCAGGGCCGATCGGTTTTCTTTGGTATGAATTCCGGTTGGAATTCCTCTTCCATTATCGGTTACGGTAATGGAATTATTTTCATGAATGATCACCTCGATGGTATCGCAATAGCCAGCTAATGCCTCATCAATGGAATTATCTACTACTTCATAAACTAAATGGTGTAATCCTCTTTCACCTATATCCCCAATGTACATGGCGGGTCTTTTTCTAACCGCCTCCAGCCCTTCCAGTACCTGTATATTGTCTGCCTGATACGAATAATTTGTTGCGTCTAAATCCATTTTAATAATTAGAAAATCCAACTAATATAGGCATTTTTTTACTCCGGTTTCCCAATAAAACCAATTTGGCAGGGGATATAATCAATTAAATCCCTGAAAAGGGATATTTTTGAGGTCATGGAAAAGAACTGCCAAGGGCAGGAGAAAAAATTTATCTTTGCGAAAATTATTTTTAAAAAACTATACAAAAAAACAGTGATGAAATTTACATCCAAAAAATTTAAGGGTCTTTTCCTGATAGCAGGTTTAGGATTTCTTATCCTGGGTATTAATGCCTGTGGAAACAAATCCGGTATTGCAGATTCCAAAAATAGCATAGAATCCAGTGGAGAATCCATTGTATATGTAAATTCGGATTCTCTCCTTGAAAAATATGATTACTATAAAAAAGTAAAAAAGGGATTGGAAGATAAAAGCCAGTCCATGCAAATTGATGCAGAGCAAAAACAAAGAGCTTTTCAAAATGAAGTTCAAGCCTATCAAAAAAATGCCTTCAATTTAACTCCTGCTCAAAAGAAATCGGAAGAAGCCCGGTTAGGAAAAGAAAATCAACAAATCCAGGCATTTCAACAAAACCTTAGCCAGGAATTGGCAACAGAAAGCCAGGATGTGAATGAAAAACTAAATGCCAGAATCAGAACCTATCTGGAAGGTTTTTCCAAGGACAACCATTATAAAATGGTTTTAGGGTATTCTACGAAAGGTGGGTCTTTATTATATGCCCAACCAGGGCTTGAAGTAACGAGTAAGGTTATTAAAGGCCTTAACGACGCCTACGCCAAAGAAAAATAATCATCCTGGTCAATAAATTATGAAAAAGGGGCTGTTTCTCTATAAGAGACAGTCCCCTTTTTTTTAAGGTCTTGACAAAATGGTCAGATTCGATTTCTATTTTGGGAAGAATATGGACTGGAGGGATTATTTTTCCCCCTTTACAAATTCCCCAAATTCAATTTCCCTGCTGGCTTCATTTAAAAAATAGGGTAGATAAAGGATATCCCCTTTTTCCTGGTTGCCGGTATGAATCCGAATTTCAATAGCATCCTGATGGGTAGCCGTATTTGATTCCCTCTTTTTAATTCCCTGGTTTTCCTCTAATACATCTTTATTGAGCTTCTCCCTATCCAACAATACATTTATGCCAATGGCATAGGCCTGATATTCTCCTTTTTCCAAACCCGATTCCAATACCTGGTATAATTCCTTTAATACTTCAGCCGCTTCGGGCTTTTCTTTTTCCAAAAGAATACCCAAAGGCTTCAAGGTTCCTTTTCTGTTAATGACAGAGGCAAAGGGGTAAAATTCACCGATTTCCTTTAGAAAATAATCTGCCTGCCAGATGATATTTTCAACCAATTCCTGTTTCATGTTGTAAAATTTAAGAATTTGTATGCAAACCATTTTGATCCAGCCTTCTTCCCGGATTTTTTTCATTTCCCTGTATGGTAATGAACATATAGGTTTTGATCTCAAAGCTGGAATGCAATAAGGGCCGGGACAAATGTGCTTCCTGGTTAATAATGAGTTCTGGCTTATATCCATGGCTATTAGAAAATCTTTCCTGAAGCCTTAATTGCTTTGAAAGGGATTGCTCCTTTACATTTTTTATCTCGGCCGTCGATTTTCCTTCATTTTTAAAGGCATCAGGTATGGTGGTACCTTCGATACCGGTTTTGGGATCAATTTCCCGAAGGGGGTTATGATTCTTTTCAAGACCATGCTTATGGAGCTGCTCCTCCTCTGCCTGATTCCCCCGGTTGAACTTTTCTGGATCATTATGCATATGTTTTAGAATAATGATCAAATATAAATTATAATATTTTTATTTATATTTTATTTAAAGATTTTATTTAATCAAAATTGAAACTAAAAACTAGGTTTCTGTTGTAAAATCGTCTATTTCCCGCCTTTCCTTCTTGGTTGGCCGGCCGGTACCCCGGTCCCTCTTTCCTCCGAAAAGGAAAGAAGAACTAAAGCCTGTCTCTTCGGGCTTAGGGCTATGGTCTTCATAATAAAGTACTGCTTTGGTCGCATCCACCCGGTTATATAATAAACCGGTTACCTTAATTATTTTCTTTTCTGGACCTCTTTGAATGGTAAATTCTTCATTAATCTTCACTTCATGGGAAGCTTTAATGCTTTGCCCATCCAGCTTTACCTTTCCGGATTTACAGGCATCGGTAGCGAGACTTCTGGTCTTAAAAACTCGTATGGCCCAGAGATATTTATCGATTCTAATTTTTTCGGTTGGCGAATTCAAGGGATTAGGTACTTTCTGGAATTTTTTAGAATAATTAAAAATCCAAAATTAAACTTTAAAAGCAATTAGAATGATGGCAAATCTATTTCCGGGTCTTCCTTATATTCTTTTTACACTTCACGGTTTGCTATAGACCATTTTTTATGGGATATTAGAAATTCAAATTACCAAAATGGAGGAAAAGGTTCAAGTAAAAAAACAAGTAAAGCAATACGATGCCATCATCATTGGATCTGGTGCCGGAGGAGGTATGGCCGCGTATGTACTGGCGACCTCGGGCTTAAAGGTCTGCCTTTTGGAAGCAGGGCCCGATTATGATCCCCAGATTAATTCCTCCCAGTTAAAAAATCCCTGGGAATCACCAAGAAGGGGGGCCAGTACAAAGTTTCGTCCTTTCGGAGATTTTGATGGTTGCTATTGGGGATGGGAAATTGATGGTGAACCCTATACCCAGGCCCAAAACAGTAATTGGGAATGGTGGAGAGCCAGAATGGTAGGCGGAAGAACCAATCATTGGGGTCGTATTTCTCTTCGATTTGGCCCGGACGATTTTAAACGAAGAAGTATAGATGGATTGGGGGAGGACTGGCCAATTGGGTATGATGAAATAAAACCCTATTACGATAAAATTGATCGGTTAATTGGTCTTTTTGGAACCAACGAGGGATTGTACAACGATCCGGATGGAATTTTTCTTCCTCCTCCCAAACCAAGATTGCATGAATTATTTATAAAAAAAGCAGCTGGTCAAATTCATATTCCGGTAATTCCTTCCCGCCTTTCTATTCTTACCAAAAAGATCAATGATTCCCGCCAGGCCTGTTTTTATTGTGCCCAATGTGGACGAAGTTGTAAGGTTTATGGAGATTTCTCCTCCTCTTCGGTTTTGGTTAAACCGGCCCTTCATACCGGGAATGTGGATTTAATTACCAATGCCATGGCCAGAGAGGTTTTAACGAATAAGGATGGACTGGCTACAGGGGTTTCCTATGTGGATAAAACGGATATGCAGGAATACCAGGTAATGGGAAGGACGGTGGTTCTGGCAGCTTCTGCCTGTGAAAGTGCCCGTCTCATGCTGAATTCCAAATCGGCCAGGTATCCCAATGGCATCGGAAATGGTAGTGGGGTAGTAGGTAAATACCTGCACGATTCTACTGGTGCCGATATGGGAGGAATTATTCCTGAATTATTTAATCGAAAAAGGTATAATGAAGACGGGGTTGGAGGAATGCATGTATATACCCCCTGGTGGCTGGATAATAAGAAACTGGATTTCCCCAGAGGGTACCATATTGAATACGGAGGAGGTTTCGGAATGCCCTTATATGGCTTTAACTGGGGTATTGAGAAATTAAACGGGGCATATAAAATTAATGGTAAACAAAAGGAGGCCGGTGGATATGGAGCATCGCTAAAGGAAGATTACCGGTATTTTTATGGAGCCCACGTGGGTATGGCAGGAAGAGGAGAAGGAATTGCCCGGGAAGATAGTTATTGTGAAATTGACCCCAGCGTGGTCGATAAGTATGGTATCCCAGTACTTCGCTTTCATACCGCCTGGTCAGATTACGAGATTAAACAGGCCAAACATATGAAAGAAACTTTTAAGGAAATTCTTCATAGCATGGGGGCCGTTATAACCTGGGGAGGGGATGATGGGGCGCATAATAATTATGGACTACATAATCCCGGCAATATTATTCATGAAGCCGGTACGGTGAGAATGGGTAATGATCCAAAAAAATCTGCGCTAAATAAATATAGCCAATCTCATGAAGTTAAAAACTTATTTTGTGTAGATGGTGGTCAATTCGTTTCCCAGGCCGATAAAAATATTACCTGGACCATCTTAGCACTTTCCATGAGGGCATCCGAATACCTGGTCGATCAAATGAAAAAACAAAATATTTAGTCAAATGGACAGAAGAGAATCGCTAAAAGCCTTATTGATTGGATCGGTTTCTACCTCCTTATTGGTAGATTCCTGTAAGCAACCAGATAAGGCAGCCGAAAAATCCCTACCTAGTTCCAGTCTGGACGAAAAAGACCGGATGGAGGAAGAGAAATTAGCCAATAAGGAAATTAGGGAAAAGAAATTTTTAACGCCTTCGGAATTAAAGACGCTTACTCTACTAGGGGATATAATCATTCCTAAAGATGCATTGAGTGGTTCCGCTTCGGATGCGGGCGTTCCTGCATTTTTAGAATTTATTGTGGTGGATATGCCCGAGTACCAAACCCCCTTGCGTGGAGGCATTCGCTGGCTGCATTTAGAATGTATTAAGCAATATGCACTGGACTTTAATTCTTGTTCCGATGCCCAGAGAATCCAACTAGTTGATCAAATTGCCTACCCCAATAAAGCCAAACCGGAAATGAAACAAGGGGTATCCTTCTTTTCCCTGGTAAGAAATTTAACGGCAACTGGTTTTTATACTTCAGAAATGGGCGTTAAAGATGTTGGTTATATGGGTAATAGACCTAATTTATGGAATGGAGTTCCGGACGATGTTTTGAAACAGTATAATCTGGCGTATACGGAAAAGGAATTGAAGGAATGTATTTCCTACGATTTGGAAAAACCAAAAGCGTAAAAATCATTCATTCATATGGGAATTTCCATTATTTTTATCGCTCAATTAATCTAGTTTTAAAAATGGTTCTTGAAATAAAGGAAGAAATAGAAAAAGCCTGGGAAAATAAGGAAGTATTGGGGGTGGCCAATTCTGCAAAAGCCATAGAATCGGTAATTGAATTATTAGATAAAGGGGAAATTCGGGTAGCCGAGCCTTCCGTAGGGGGTTGGCATGTGAATGAATGGGTTAAAAAAGGAGTTTTAATGTATTTCTCTTTAAAGGGAAATGAAGATATTTCGATTGGAGACTTCCATTTCAGGGATAAAATTGCCATGAAAAAAGACTTCAAAAAGTCCGGTGTTCGGGTTATCCCGCCCGGTGTGGCCCGATATGGTTCATTTCTGGGAAATGGAGTGGTTTTAATGCCGGGCTATGTGAACATTGGTGCCTACGTAGGTGAAGGGACCATGGTGGATACCTGGGCTACAGTAGGTTCTTGTGCACAAATTGGAAAGCGGGTTCACCTTAGTGGTGGTGTAGGCATAGGCGGTGTTTTGGAACCAATCCAAGCAAAACCGGTTATTATAGAAGACGATTGCTTTATTGGTTCAAGAGCCATTATTGTGGAAGGGGTTGTGGTGGAAAAAGAAGCGGTTATTGGGGCGGGAGTAGTTTTAACCCAATCCACCCGGATTATTGATGTTTCCGGTTCAGATCCCATAGAGTTTAAAGGGATTGTTCCTAGTCGTTCGGTGGTCATTCCGGGTTCCTATATGAAATCCTTCCCAGCCGGGGAATATTCCGTTTCCTGTGCATTGATCATTGGAAAGAGAAAGGAATCGACCGATGCCAAAACCTCTCTAAATCAAACGCTTCGGGATTTCGCACTCTCCGTTTAATCCACCTATAGGGATTCATGAGGGTAGGATTTGATGCGAAAAGGGCAGGGTTGAATTTTACCGGCTTAGGTAATTATAGCCGTTCCCTATTACGAAATTTGGGAAAGTTCTATCCTGAAAACCAATATTTCTTGTATTCTCCCGGAATCAAAAATAAAAAGGGATATCCCGAACTTTGGATAAACCCTCCCTTTACCTGGATTTTACCTAAAACTTGGTTGGGCAAAACGTTGGGTTGGCTTTGGCGATCCTTAGGGGTTCCTAGGCTTTTTAAAAAAGATTCCATAGACCTATTTCATGGATTATCTGGTGAACTTCCCTTGGGTAGGAAGGTAATTCCTTATCTGGTAACCATCCATGATCTTATTTTTGTCCGGTACCCGGAATTTTATAAGCCCCTGGACCGGGCCATTTATACCCGTAAAGCCATAAGGGCTTGTAAAAAAGCCGATCATATACTGGCCATTTCTGAGCAAACCAAACAGGATATTATCCAATTCCTACACATTCCGGCCGGTAAAATTTCGGTTCTTTATCAAAGTTGCGGAGATCAGTTTTATGAAATTTTACATAAGGAAAAGCTGTTAGAAATAAAAAACCAATATAAATTACCCCATAGGTACCTTCTTTGCATTGGGACCCTGGAACCCAGGAAAAGGGCCCTGGAACTTGTAAAGGCTTATAGGGAATTGCCTGAAAATTTAAGAAATGACGTACGTCTGGTTTTGGCAGGAAGAAAAACCCCCTACTTTGAAATTCTGACCACTTATATCAAAGAAAACCGTTTGGAGAATCAGGTCCTCTTTTACCATTCCGTACCCAATGAAGATTTACCTGCATTTTATCAAATGGCAGAAATTTTCATCTATCCCTCTACTTTTGAAGGCTTTGGAATTCCTATCCTGGAGGCTTTGGTTTCAGGAACCCCGGTTATCACTTCACAGGGTTCTTGTTTTTCTGAGGCAGGTGGAAAATCAAGTATTTATATTAAACCTGAGGAAACCCTTAATTTTGCAAAGAAAATCGAATTTGTTTTAAATAATCCAGAAATCCAATTTACTATGAAGAAAGAGGGCCTGGAGTATAGTCAGAAATTCGAACCGGGAAAACTATCCCGGGAACTTATGGCAATGTACAATAGCATAAAAAAAATATAATGGCCGGTTTTCTGGAAATTAAGGAAGAAATTAAAAAAGCTGTAGAGGTTTTGAATGGAGGAGGGACTATTCTATACCCAACCGATACCATTTGGGGCTTAGGTTGTGATGCTACCCAGGAGGAAGCCGTTCAGAAATTATTAAAAATTAAAAACCGTCCTCAGGACAAGGGTCTTATTGTATTGGTTTCCAGTATAAATGAGTTGGACCGGTATGTGGAAGATGTTCCTTCCATGGCCTTTGATTTACTGGAATATGCCGAACATCCTCTTACCCTGGTTTTGGAGAAAGGAAGAAAAATTAGCCCTACCGTCTTAAAGGAAAACCAAAGCATAGCCATACGAGTGGTAAAAACCGGAATTTGTCATGAACTATTAAAAGTATTTAAAAAACCTCTGGTATCCACTTCGGCCAATATTTCCGGAGAGCCCAGTCCAAAAACCTTCGAGGAAATATCCCAGGTATTAAAAGACCGGGTGGACCTTATTTTTTCAAAGGAAACCTCAGGTCTTTTTTCTACAAAGCCCTCCACCATTATACGTCTGGATAATAATGGAACCATTGAATTCTTAAGACGGTAAATGAATATTCTCCAAAAAGAACCCCTGTTTAATGAAATAGCGAAGACAGGAATTAAATTAGGGCTGGATTGTTATGTAATTGGAGGCTACGTAAGGGATTTTTTACTGCACCGCCCTTCCAAGGATATTGACATTTTAGTGGTGGGGGATGGTATACACTTTGCCAGGGACTATGCCAAATCTATAGGAAAACCAGGCCAGGTCTCTGTATTCAAAACCTTTGGTACCGCTATGGTAAAGGTGGAGGATACCGAAATTGAATTTGTAGGCGCCCGAAAGGAATCCTATACGGAGCATTCCAGGAAACCAGCGGTTAGCCAGGGAACGCTGGAAGATGATCAATCCCGTAGAGACTTTACCATAAATGCCCTGGCTGTAAATTTGAATGATCCCGAGGCTAAAATCCTGGATCCTTTCCAAGGCATTAAGGATCTGGAAAGAAAGATTATACGCACCCCTTTGGATCCGGAAAAAACCTTTTCAGATGATCCCTTGCGGATGATGAGAGCCATTCGATTTGCCTGTCAGCTTTCCTTTTCCCTGGATCCGAATACCCAGGCATCTATAGGCCGAAATAAGGATAGAATTAAAATCATTTCCACCGAACGAATTCGCGACGAATTAAATAAAATTATCCTTTCTGCTAAGCCCAGTATAGGTTTCAATTTATTGGATGATACCGGATTGTTAAGCCTAATCTTTCCTGAATTTGTAAAATTAAAAGGGGTTGACACCATTCAAGGAAAATCCCATAAGGATAATTTTTACCATACGCTTGAGGTATTGGACAATGTAAGCAGAATGAGTCCTGATTTATGGATCCGTTGGGCTGCCCTATTGCATGATATTGCCAAACCTCAAACCAAACGATTCGATCCGGTAATTGGTTGGACCTTCCATGGTCATGAAGATAAGGGGGCCAGAATGGTTCCAAAAATATTTCGAAATCTGGCCCTCCCACTGGGTGAAAATTTAAAAATGGTGGAGAAATTAGTCCTTTTACATTTAAGGCCCATAGTCTTGGCTAAAGATTCCATTACCGATTCGGCCGTAAGACGTTTATTGTTTGAAGCAGGGCCCGATATCGATGCCCTGATGATATTATGCCATGCCGATGTAACCACTAAAAATGAGTTTAAGGCAAAAAAATACAGGGATAATTTTGAACTGGTAAAACAGAAACTTATCGATGTGGAGGCTTCCGACCAATTAAAAAATTGGCAACCTCCCGTAACTGGTAATGATATAATGAGGATATTTGGCATTCCGGAAGGGAAAGAAGTTGGAATTATAAAAAATTCTATACGGGAGGCCATTCTGGACGGATTAATACCCAATAAAAGAGAAGAAGCGCTAAACTTTACCCTGAAAAAAGGATTGGAATTAGGGCTTAAAAATCATTTGGAGTAAAAACCGTATTTATTACTTTTGATCTGAACATGACCATTTATCGATTTAGAATTTCTTTTGAGGATTATGATGTTTCCCGGGAGGTAGATATCCGCTCTAATCAAACCTTCGAGGATTTGCATAAGGCAATTCATGCCTCCTTGAATTACAATGCTGAGGTCCCATCCTCCTTTTATATTAGCAATGATCAATGGATAAAGGGAACCGAGATCACGATTCTGCCAAACGATAAAAGAATTGAAAAAGGAGTGGCTTTAATGTCCGATTCCAGACTTAATAATTTTATCGAGGATCCTCACCAGAAATTTTATTATATATCTAATTTTGACCGACCTTTCGATTTTCATGTGGAGCTTATCCGAATATTAAATCAACCAGATTCGGCCGAGCCCCTACCCAAAATTCTAAAAACCAATGGGGAGCCTCCTAAACAATTTGTCCAAGTAGTGAAACCCATTGAAAAATCAAGTCCTGCCTCAAAAGCCAAAAAAGCCCAGGCGCAGACTCCTCGATTAGAAGATTTAATTCCTCTGGATGAAGAGGAGGAGGATTTGGAGGATGAACCGGAATCGCCTTTTGCCCTGGAAAGTATTGAAGAAATAGAAGAAGAGGATCATAAGGGAATGGCGCATAAAATTCAGGGAGATGAAGAGGGAGAATTGGATGAAATAGCCTCTGAATCCGATTCTGACGAGGATTTAGATGAGTTTGATGAATTCGGACTAGGTGGCGAGGAAGAAGGAAGCTCCCATAAGGATGATTATTAATCCTGGAAAAAACCCTAAAAAACCAATTTATCTTATTATTTCAGGTCCCACTGCGGCCGGGAAAACCCAGTTTTCTATAGAGCTGGCGAAGCGGTATCATACCGAAATTATTTCCTTCGATTCGAGACAGTTTTTTAAGGAATTGGAAATTGGCACGGCCAAACCAAGTCGGGAAGAATTGTCCCAGGTAAACCATCATTTTATTGGAAATAAATCCATTTTAGAGGATTATAATGCGGAGACCTATTCATCCGAAGCCCGTAGGGTACTGGAAAACTTAGGTAAGAAATTTCCGATTCTGGTATTAGTTGGAGGCTCTGGCCTATATTTAAATGCACTTCTTTATTCTTTCGATAGGATTCCCCCGGTGGATCCTTCTTTCCGAATTTTACTGAATGAAATAAGGATACAGGAAGGTCTTGAATCTCTACAAAAACTTTTGAAGGAAAAAGATCCCGATTATTTTAAAAAAGTAGACATTCAAAATCCCCAACGTTTGATAAGGGCCTTGGAAGTATGCCTAAGTTCGCAAAAGCCTTATTCTTCCTTTTTAACCGAAAAAAAAGAAGAACTTCCTGGAAAATCCATTAAAATCTGCCTTTCACCTTCCATTACCGAATTGTATTCAAGGATTAATGCCCGGGTAGATACCATGATTCTGGCCGGTCTGGAGGAGGAAGCCAGAACGTTTTATTCGGAAAAGGATAGAAATCCTTTGAAAACTGTTGGCTATACCGAATTCTTTGACCATTTTGATAATAAGTACTCCAGGGAAACGGCCATTGAAAAAATTAAACAACATACCCGAAATTTTGCCAAAAGGCAATTAACTTGGTTTCGCAAGGACCCAGCCTATATCTGGATGGATCAACCGGATTTTTCCAGGATCGAGGAATCCATTTTAATTTAAATTTCCATCACCAATTTTTACGCGAAATGATTTTTTTGGTTAATTTCATGTAAATTTATTATTACCCAATCATAAATTAATTTTTAACCAATTCCATTATTCCAATCCATCTGTATGATTAAATATTTTATTCAAACCATCCGGTTTGCCCTAATTTTATCTTTTCTTCCCATGCTTAGCATAGCTCAGGGATTTCAAGTGAATTTGGAAGGCCAGAAACAAATTTCCATGGGAGGAACCGGAACCGGCTCCAACTTAAATGAAGCTACTGTATTTTTTAATCCTGGTGGAATTTCCTTGCTTAAAGAAAATTACCTCAGTATTGGAGAAAGTACGGTTTTCTTAAATGCCAGCTTTACCGGAGCAAACCCTTCCACGTACCAAACTACGAGCAATACCATAAGCCCTCCTATTCAAGGTTACCTGGTTTTAGGACCCAAGGATGCCGGTATTAAATTCGGATTTGGTATTTACAACCCTTTTGGTGGAGCCTATAATTGGGGAAATTCCTGGAAAGGACGATATGCCCTGGAAAAATTAGATCTTAAATCCTATTTTCTTCAGCCCACTATTTCGGTTCGCCTAAGCCCGGAACTAGGAATTGGAGGTGGTTTTATTTTTGCATTGGGTTATGTGGACCTAACCAGAGCCATCCCATTGGCCGATGCAAACGGAACCGATGGGCAATCCGAATTATCCGGTCATGCGGCTGGATATGGATATAATCTTGGGATTTATTATCAACCAACCCATGAGTTTTCTGTTGGTTTAAGCTATCGCTCCCATATTAATATGAAAACCGATCAGGGAACGGCCATTTTTAATGTTCCTAATAGTTTATTTACATCATTTCCAAGCCCAAATGGATTTACCAATACCCTTCCTCTTCCTGCATCTTTTAATCTGGGATTTGGCTACAAGCCAAGTAAGGTATTCTCATTGGCATTCGACGTAAATTATGTTCAATGGAGCATTTATAAAACTCTTGAGTTTGATTTTGTAACCCCTACTGCCACATTAACCAATTCCATTTCACCAAGAAATTATAAAGATGCTTTTGATTTACGATTAGGTGGGGAATATAAAATTTCACCGTCCTTCCAGGTTCGTGGGGGTATATTGTACGGGGCAACTGCCATACCGAATGGTTATGTGACTCCGGAAACCACCGATGCCAACCGAGTTGGATTAAGTACTGGTTTTGGATGGGCCATCTCCCACCATTTACAATTGGATGCTTCCTATCTATTTGAATCGATTGGTCCGCGCACCCAGACAGAGGTAGAAACTCAATTATCAGGGACTTATAAAACGGTCACTTTTATTCCTGGATTGGGATTAACCTATCATTTTTAATCTTAGACTTAAAAATTCTTCTTTATGAATTCATATAAACCCATTTTATTCGTTCTGTTTTTAAGCGTTCTTCTTTTTTCCTGTAGAACCAAAATAAATATTGGTCCCCAGACCTCTGGTACAGCTAACTTCTATAACTATGTAGCCCTGGGAAATTCCCTAACTGCAGGCTATGAAGATGGGGGACTTTACCAGGAAGGCCAGATCAATTCCTATCCTAATATTATTGCCGGCCAATTGCATGTTTTTAATAATAGTGGTTTTGTTCAACCTTTATTTGGTCCCGGACAACAGAATGGATCGGGTTTTCTTCATTTGGCCGGTTTTACCGCAAGTGGAAACCCAATTTTGGATACCGTGAACACCAATTTAGCTATTGTTGGGGCTGCTAAAAGTGCTGCGACGGGTCAATTGCAATACCTTTATGCGCCTACCTCTTCCTATACCTTAAATAATTGGGGAGTACCCGGCATTCGTTTATCCGATATTTTGACACCTGGCTATGGATCTTCCGCAGGGAATCCTTATTTCCAACGATTATTGCCTGCCTCTCAAACCTATGCAACCTACCAACAGGTGGTGGTGGCCACCAAGCCTACTTTTTTCACCTGCTGGCTGGGAAATAATGATGTTTTGGGATATGCTACCAGTGGAGGAACAGTACCCATTACCCCTCCTGCTACCTTTCAGGCCCTTTATACACAATTAATGTCTGCAATGTTGGCAAATGGCTCAAACGGTGCGGTGGGAACGATTCCAGATGTTACTTTAATTCCCTATTTGAATACCATTACCGTTGCTAAGGTATCTGCTATGGGTGGAGGTGCTCCCGTTTGGATCACAACCGGTACTGGAACTATCCGGCAAGCCACCAGTGCGGATTTAATCAATTTAACCGTTGCAGGAATTGGGGTTAAAAATGCCTTGGGTGCCCCAAAAGGGTTTTCCCAATATAATCCTTTGTTAAATTCAGAGGTATTAGATGCTTCCGAAGTGCAAACTGCCAAGGCCACCGTAGCTTCTTACAATGCCTCTATAAACCAGATTGCAGCACAGGATGGACTGGCCGTCATGGATATCAATGCATTATTGAATCAATTTATTAACGGAGGGGAGGTTGATGGAATACCCTTAAACCTGAACTATATCACAGGAGGCATTTTCTCCCTGGACGGTGTGCATCTTACCCCAAGGGGATATGCGGTCGTAGCCAATGCCTGGATTTCAGCAATAAATGCAAAATTTGGTAGCTCCATTGCCCTGGTAAATGTTGCTGATTACCGGGGAGTAAAATTCCCTAATTAATATCGATGAATACCTTATTTAAAAAGGCATTATAAAGAAAAAGCCGGGACTTAGATC
>Ga0209067_10000547_pt1 | contig 24021 bp, 25 predicted proteins | sample ColStrG_CSR_2013_FD_187199 | JGI IMG/M metagenome (GOLD analysis project Ga0209067, IMG submission 187199) | Freshwater sediment microbial communities in response to fracking from Pennsylvania, USA - Cold Stream Run_MetaG_CSR_2013 (SPAdes)... | ecosystem: Environmental > Aquatic > Freshwater >... | reverse complement strand
CCACAAGGACCTGATATTAATAGGATCATAAAGGCATATACCCTACCCGTTATGCGATGGATTTGGGGATATTGGATTTGAATGAAGGGGATGAATTGGATAATACCGGCAAAAAGTATGAAGATACTGGTATAAACATGGCCGATAAAAGCCAGTTTATAATACCATAATCCAATAACATCATCCTTGATTCTTAAAAAAGCGGCATCTGATTTAAAGGGGATATACTGGAGGGTAATTAATACCATTAAATAGGATAAATACAGAATCAATCCATACCAAAAAACACGGAACAGATTTTTTGCGGTTATAAATCCTAAAAATTGCAAAGCTTATGATTTATCGCCCAAATACATCATAATACTCTTTAGCATGCTCCTCATACTTTTTAAGTAATATAATGTTATCCTTTTCAATTTTGGTTAAATCTTTGGTAACATCCGCTGAAACAGGAATATACCATGACTGTAAATCGAAATAATTTCTTAATTGAGGATTTTTAAAGGAATAGCCGTGCCGGGCATAAATGGAATTTCGCAAAATAAATATATCGGCCTTTTTCAAATTTGAAACAATTTCTCTGGTTAAAACCTGAACCGAGGGATTATATTCAAATAAATCCTCGGAAGTCATATAATAACCCGTATCTACTCTTACCTTACCCTTTACAGGCTTTCCATTATTATCGTCATACTCCGTGGTTGTAGTTCGGATGGCCTTCTTCTTATTTTCATCGGAATAGGAATCAAATAACTCTTGATTGGGATTATAAACAAAATCCACCTTGGAAAGGATGTACATTCTATTGGATACTTTTAAAGGTTTAAAAGATTTCCAGCTACCCTTTATTCCAAAGCCCTTTCCATTATTATTATCCAAATGTACTTCTGTGTAATTAAACCTAAACTCTCCATCGTAGGGATTATCACCAGGCTCTTTGGCATATACTATAAATCCTCCAAAATTATCAAATGTTATTTTTCCAGACCAAGGCCGGTAATTACCTGCAACCACACTATAACCACACTATGACCATAAATCGAATCTCCCAACAATTTATCAATGGATATATTAATTTTATTTGTTTTTCCTGATAGACCGGCGTCTTTAAAATCACCCACATAATAGCCTATCAATTTCGACTTAATATCACTTACGCCGGATTTCGTTTGGTTCGAATCCGGGTTAAGATTTGATTTTTTTGAGGAATCCTGATTTTCCAGTACGGTATTCTCTGATTTATTTTTTATAGCATCTGTTCCACAAGCATTTAATAAAAGAGAGCCTAATAACAGAAGGCAAAAAAAATTATTTCTCATTTTAGATTATTTGTGGAGATAAATTAGGATAAATCGTTTTATAGCTTAGTAATTCTACGAATCATATTATTAAAGAAATCGCAAATATATAGGTTCCCTTGTGAATCAAATGTTAGGCCTCCTGGTGCACTAAAAGTTGACTGAAAGGGATTTATCATATTGGCATTACCTGCAACGCCAGGCACCCCAGCTACCGTGGATACGGTTGACTGCATAACTTTAAAAAAGGTACTACCACCCGGGTCAATTGGTGCAATGGCTTCCAAAGTCCCATAGGGAGGGGGAGGAAGGGGTGTATTATTTCTACCATTTCCATAAGGGTTAATACCACTGGTAATGATTCCCCCCGTATCCGTTATAATAATTTTTCGAATTAGATTATTTCTCGAATCCCCAATAAATATTTCTCCTTTTGAATTAAGGGCAATCCCTGTAGGTGCATTAAACTCGGGAATTAAATCCCCTCTTCCTCTTGGATTTTTCATTCCGCTATTTCTAAAACCGGGATTATTATCCCCTGCTAAAGTATGATGAAGGGAAAAGGTACGATCATGCATATCCGCGAAATAGAAATAATCAACAGAATGGGTTCCAGGATCCACCACAAATAAAATTTTGCCGGTTCTATCAAAAGCAATATCAGCCGGTAATTTTAAAAATCCGGAATTACCCGCTTTGGACCTAGGGCTATTCCATAAATTGGGACCAAAAAATGTTGATACGGTCCTTTTATTAAAATCGATAATCCTTATATCGGCATTATTTTGTTCCAAAACATAAATATTATTTGTGATAGGGTCCAGGGTCATGGCAATGGGAGCATTAAAGGTCGCCGTTTTAAAATCACCATCCTGATGACCGGATGCACCAGTTCCAATTGTGCCAAAGGAATCATCCCGAATTTGATATTTAATCTGATTATTACCCTCATCTGCAATTATCAAATTGGAATGACTATCCAAGGCTAATCCTGCAGGCCCATTTAATCGGGTTCCTCCAAGAGGTAAATTGGAAACCTGACCATTTGCATTTATAGTCTTAACCGAGTTTGATTGAAAATCACTCACATAAAAGGTTCCAACTCCATCATAAATAATTTTGTTTGGTCTATTGAAATTGGTGGCAAAAATGGAGACTTGTGGGTTTGGTTTTATCTCCCTTAATAAGCGTATTTCTTTTAAATTTTGGATAGGGTCTATCTGGATTTCCTTTTTACCCAAAGGCAAAAGAATAAAACCGGTAGAAATGAAAAACAATAAAAGTACCCATAATAATAGCTGGAATTTAATTTCTTTATAATTCATAGAAGTCATTTTAGTTAATCAATTCAAAAAAAACTTTAAATCATTTCTCTTATCATACCAAGAAACTTTATTAAAAACAATGGATTATTTATCGGTACCAATTATCCATAAAGGAAATTTTATCTACCAAATTTTCCATATCCATTCTCTGATAACTTAAGGTTATGGTTGCTATCATAGATGACCGTTCATTGGAATTAGTAGAGCTAGTCTGCACCAAATTTCCAGCGGATTGATGAATGGCGGTCACTTTTGCATTTTTCAGCTTAATGGTTTGTATGAGCGCCGATCCGCTGGATTTAGTTGGACCGTAAAAATCAATTTCTATTTCCAAACTTTCATTCGAACTAAAGGCATTAAAAAACTGAAGGCTGGATCCATCCATCGCTGTATTGATCTTGATCCCTTCATGCTGATAATTGCTGGATAAATTTAATGGACTATTATTCGGTTGTAAATTTTCCGAAAAACTAAACCCATTCACTACGATTTTATTTCTTGATTGAGAATCTTCCGAATTTCCTCGAAAATCACCTTGCCGGTTACCTTTTGCCATCATAAGGATTTGAGCTTGGAGAGGTATGGAAAAAACCATTAAAAACAAAAAAACTAAGCTGGCGGCTGATTTTTGAGGATTTTTCATAAATACATTTTGAGTTCAATTTCCTATGAATATAGTCAATTTAGATATTTTATACCTGGATCCCAGGCAAAAAAAACAGGGCTCAAACGATCGAAATACATCCAATTCCATAAAAAAAGGGGCTTGCGCCCCTATTTAAAAAATTATGGTGATTTTTTGGATTTATGCCTCGGTTAATTGAGCATCCAAATGAATTTCTACACTACTTAAAGCCTTAGAAACAGGGCAATTAGCCTTGGCAGTTTGGGCTAATTCCTGGAATTTCTCCGAACTGATCCCTGGGATTACGGCATGAGTGGTTAATAAAATCTGAGTAATGCTAAAACCTGAAGCATCACCTTCCATAGTTAAAGCCGCTTCGGTCTGGATGGAGGTAGCAGTAAATCCAGCTCCATCGATTTGAAAACTAAGTGCCATTGAAAAACAACCGGCATGGGCAGCGGCAATAAGTTCTTCTGGATTGGTTCCTGCCTTTCCATCTTCACTAGTAAACCGGGTGGCAAATGAATAAGGGGTATCGTTTAGAACACCGCTGGTTGAGTCTAATTTACCACTTCCCTGTAATCCACTTCCGTTCCAAACTGCTTTCGATCTTCTTTTGATTGTAGCCATTTTCTTAATTTTTTAATAAAGGGTTTAGGGTACAATGGTCTTTAAAAATCCTGAATAAACCAAGGTAAAACGCCGACTAGTTTATAATATTTCTATGACTTATCCTGATCTTCCGAAAGAGCCTCCATAGTATTTTTTAATATGGGAAATAGGGTTTTATACTGATTAAAGCCCTTTTTATATACTTTGTTCTTCTCTGGATCGGGAATAAATTTCCGGAGGATATTTGGCTCAGGTAGACTTTCCAAACTGGGTATACTCTTCATTGCCTTCATGGAAAGTATGGCCGCTCCTAAGGTCGAGGCATCGTTTTCCTGAAGTAAAATCAAGGTTTTACCACTTATATCCGAAAGGATTTGTACCCAAACCGGTGAATCGGTAAACCCACCACTAATATGAATTTGATTCATTTCATTTCCATCTTTTTCAAGCACCAAAAGAACCTGATATATTGAATAGCAAATCCCTTCCAATACGGCCCTTAAAAAATGATCAGGGGTATGGATTAACCGAATTCCCATAAATAAAGCCGTGGCTTTTTCATCCCAAATGGGGGCTCTTTCTCCGGTTAAATAGGGCAGGAATAATAAGCCTTTTGATCCGGCTTCAATATTTTCAATCTTTTGAAAAGCCTGCTCATAGTTCCTTTGATTGGGGTCCTGAATAAATTGCTTAAGGGCCCAATCTATAGCCAGTCCACCATTGTTGATCGCCCCTCCTGAAACGTCCACCATTGTTGATCACCCCTCCTGAAACCCAGAAATCTTTATTCAGGATATAATTGAAAATCATTTCGGGATATTGGTATACGGGTTTAAGGGAACAAATCCTTACGGCCCCACTGGTCCCAATGGTTATGGATCCGGTACCGGGCCTTAGGGTAAAACTCCCTAAACTAGCCGTACATCCATCGCTTGCACCGCTTACCACCGGAACTCCCTGTTCAAAACCATGTTGGAGAGCGCTTTCTGAAATGATATTCGTTCTAAAAAACTCGGTATCGATTAAATTGGGCAATTCAGCTTCCTGAATACCTGCCAGGCTTAAAGAAGGTTCATACCAATTCTTCGATCGGATATCCATCAATCCCGTGGCTGAGGCCATCGACCAGTCTTCCTCAAAAACCCCAAATAACCGAAACCAAATAAAACTTTTAATAGAAACAAAAAGGATGGGTTTATTCCATAATTCGGGCTGGTTTTCCCTTAACCATATAATCTTACATAAGGGCGACATAGAATGAATGGGTGTTCCTGTTTCTCGGTAGATTTCCTCAGCAATTGGTAAATCCCTAAGCCGGGAAGCAATATCCGCACTCCGAATATCTGCCCAGGTAATTATGGGTGTAAAAACTTCACCGTTTTTGCCCATCACCAGGAGCCCATGCATAGCCGAGCTTAAACCAATGGATCTAGGTTTTACCCCCATTTTTTTTCGAAGCTCATCCATGCAATATAAAACTCCATCCCAAACTTTTTCAGGATCCAATTCATAATATCCTGAATGGCTTGAACTTAGAGTATAATGAAATTGGCTTTTATGCTTAGGTTCCAGGCCCAGGGTATAGGCTATGGCTTTGACACTCCCGGTGCCGATATCCAATCCAATAAAATAGGGTTCAGACTCAGTTTTCAAAATCGAAGGAAAGAATTCTTTGATGAAAGCCATACAATAAGGCTATTCAAATATGCGTTTTAATTTTTCAATTAAACTCTCATCCCATTATGCGGAATCTAATTTCAACGATCAACGAGATCATTCGAAAGGGCTTGCGAATCCTGATGCGCTAAACAGTATATTCAATAGTCCGAAGGATTTTTTAAAAAAGTATTTTATAAAATGCTTTCTATCGTATAGGTTTTATTTTGGAAAACAAAAGGATCCCCCATCTTTTTACCCATTAATAAAAGCCCGATGGGAGAGGAAGAGGAAATAACCGCTATGGATTGTTTTTCCTGTTCTACCATTCCAATCGGTATGCCTATATAGAATAATCCTTTATCGGTTTTTACCAGGCTACCCACCACAATGGTACCACTTTCATTGCTTGAATTTTTGATTTGCTCAATCACTGGATATAATTTCTCAGCCTCTTCGAGTTGTCGTTGATTCTGGCTTATTTCGCCCTGAATCATTTCTCTACTGGTTTCATATTTATCACCCGCGCTGCTTTTCGTATCCTCCCAACTGGATTGTCTTGATTCGGCTATCGCCCTTTTCAAGGTTTCTACCCGCTCATCTAGAAATCTCTTGCAGTATTCGTAAAGACTCTCCTTTATACTAATCCCCATAAATTATATTTTAAAACCAGGTTATAGATTTTGAGCTATCACAAAACCACTCGACCAGGCCCATTGAAAATTGAATCCTCCAAGCCATCCTGTTACGTCTACACATTCACCCCCGAAAAACAATCCGGGTACTTTTTTTGCCTCCAATGTTTTCGAAGAAAGCTCCTCGGTCGCTACTCCCCCCCTCATGACCTCCGCTTTATCATAACCCTTATCCCCCGCCGGTCTTACGGAAAAATGATGAATTAAGGAATCTATATTCTCCAAATCTTCCTTTGTTAAAGAAGCCAGATTTTTTTGAATAGGAATATATTTTCCTAAGGCATCCGCAAATTTTCTGGGGAACTTTTCAGCCAATAAATGAACCAATAAACGCTTCCCATTTATTTGTTTTTCATTTAATAGATATTCCACAATCGATTCATGGGGCGATAGATCTAATTCTATTTTTTCGCCAGGTCTCCAATAGGAGGATATTTGCAATATGGCTGGACCACTTAAACCCCAGTGGGTAAAAAGGATGTTCTCTTCAAAACTAATATAATCATTTGAAACCCTACAAAACATGGAATTTCCGGATAAACTGGCGTACCATTCCTCATCCTTTCCCGTAATAGTCAAAGGAACCAATGCTGGAGCAACCTCTGTAACTCTCAGTCCAAAGGATTTGGCCACTTTTAGTCCAAAATCACTAGCCCCCATTTTCTTTATCGGTAAACCTCCACAGGCTATAACCACCTTTTTAGAACGAATAGACTGGAATATACCCTTTAATTCATATTGAACCTCAAATTCCCCGCTTTCATGCCGTAAAATATCCGTTACCAGAGCCTGACAAAGAATTTCCTGGCCTAATTCTTTACAGGCATTCTCGGCTATAACCACCTTTTTAGAACGAATAGACTGGAATATACCCTTTAATTCATATTGAACCTCAAACTCCCCGCTTTCATGCCGTAAAATATCCGTTACCAGAGCCTGACAAAGAATTTCCTGGCCTAATTCTTTACAGGCATTCTCAAAAACCTGCACAATATCCTTGGCTTTATTACTGACTGGGAAAAGCTGTCCCAAGGTTTTTTCCTCCCCATATATGCCAAAAGCCTCAAAAAATTGTATGGTGTCCTCCACCGAATATTGGGCAAAGGCGGATAAACAGAAATGCTCGTTTTCACTAATAAAATTGATTTCTGAGGCATATAAATTGGTATAATTACATCGACCTCCCCCCGAAATCAATATTTTCTCTCCAACCTTTTCATTCCTTTCCAGAATTAGAACCCTCTTTCCTATATAACCTGCCTGAACCGCACACATCAATCCGCAGGCCCCTCCTCCGATTATAATTGCATCAAATTCTCCCATTTTCTAAATATGCTCATTCTGTTTTAAAATTTTGGATAAAAAACCTTGAGAAAATTTTCCAAATCCTGTAATGAACGGGTATATAAAACGTCCAATCCAATAAATATAAACTCGAAAATTATGCGTTACCTAATCATAAGCGGTATTTCCGCCATCTTGGCCTTAAATCTTTGGCTACCGGTAAAAATTGAAAAATCATTGGATAAAACCATTAAAAATCAGCCTACAAAACCGGGTTCAGGTTTTGCGGTGGTAGAATTATTCACCTCCGAAGGCTGCTCCAGCTGTCCACCTGCCGATCAATTGTTTGAAAAAGTTCAAAAAGAAATTAAAAATGAACCGGTTTATTTATTAGCCTTCCATGTAGATTATTGGAATCGCTTAGGCTGGAAAGATCCTTATTCCAGTGCAGATTATTCAGCACGTCAAAACGAATATGCTTCCTGGCTAAACCTTAACACGGTTTATACTCCTCAGGCCATTATCAATGGAAAAACCGAATTTGTAGGATCAGATGAACGAATGCTTCGAAATAGCATCCGGGAAAACCTTTCAAAAACCAGCAATTACCATGTCCGACTCGACGAAGTAAAACTGGGTTCTCATTCCGTTAGCTTTAAATATCATACGGAAGTTCCTTTGAATAATATATCCCTGGTATATGCTTTGGTACAAAATCATTCGGTTAGTCGGGTAAAAAGTGGTGAAAATGAAGGCCGTACCCTTTCTCATGTTCAAATTGTACGAAATTTCAAAACCTTGCCCTTGTCCGGAAAAGAGAATGGGTCTTTGAATTTAGATTTGATGAATGGGATTCCTAATCAGGATTTTGAATTGATAGCCTTTTTACAAAAAAATTCGAATGGTGAAATATTGGCTGCCACTAAAGCCCCTATAAGCCCGTCGAATCTTTAAAATACCTTATCTTCCATAAGCTTTCGGGCTTCATATAGAAAGGATTATATTTGATTAATCCCTTAAATTTTCAATTTCCATAAATGAAAGAAATTCGCGAAAAGCATAGTCTGGCCATGCGATGGACCCATTGGGTAAACTTCCCTATTCTCACCATTATGATTTGGAGTGGCTTATTAATTTATTGGGCCAATGATGAATACCGAATAACCTTGTTTGGTCATACTTTTTTCCGATTTTTTCCTGAATGGTTTTATAAATGGTTAAAAGTCCCTTCTCATTTGGCAGAAGGACTTTCTTTCCATTTTTTCTTCATGTGGTTTTTTACCTTGAATGGCTTTTTTTATATTTTATATACGATCTTTTCGGGTGACTGGAAAGAATTAGTACCCCAGAAAAAATCGTTTAAGGAAGCTTTATTAGTGGTACTTCATGATTTACATATTATAAAAATAGCCCCACCACAGAATAAATACAATGCAGCCCAGCGCATTGCCTATACATCGATCATTATTATGGGTTTGGGTTCGGTTTTAACCGGGCTTGCGATTTATAAACCCGTTCAGTTTAATGGGCTGGTTTGGTTTTTTGGGGGTTATCATTTTGCCCGCATTATACATTTCGTTTTAACCCTGGGCTATGTGTTTTTTTTCATAATCCATATAGTACAGGTGATATTGGCCGGATGGAATAATTTCCGGTCGGTGGTATCCGGTTTTGAGATCGTTCAGACCGAACCCATGGTTACCGAACCAATTTTACTAAACACTGAACCCAATCCATCCGAAACACCTATTGAACCAGAGAGGCAGAATTTTCTTTTGGATACGATGCAGGAATTTAAAAACCCATCCGAAAAGGAATTGGATAAGCCCGATCAATCAAACTCCCTTCATTAATCTATTCTATTAAAATTATTTAAAATGGAAAATTCTCAGGAGGAAAAACCTAAAGAAATTCAAAGCCTGGATCAAAAAATAAAAAGAAGGAATTTTATTTCGTTCACCACCTTCTTTGTTTTGGGTGGAGCAGGATTAGGCGCATGGAAATGGCTTTTAAACTCTCCTATCGAGCCTAGTGGAGGTATCACGGGAGGAACAAGAGTTCCTTTACGAAGGGCATTAAATACAACCGAATTGGCTTTTCGTAGATTTTTCAGCCCCAATCATTTGGTAAAAACCTATCCTAAATCTATGGCGGCAAAAAAGGTGCGTCAAAATTCGGATATAGGCTTGGATGATAAATCCTTTAGCCTTGAAAATTGGAAGCTATCGGTAGAAAAGGAGAATAAGAATTTTTTAACCCTGGGCATAGATGAAATTAAGGCCTTCCCAAAAACAGAAATCGTGTTTGATTTTAAATGCGTTGAAGGTTGGGATCAAATACAATATTGGGGGGGAATACGATTCATAGACTTTATCGAGCATTTCAAGCTGAGCGATTATACCCAGTATAAATACGTAGGTATGGAAACCCCTGATAAAAATTATTATGTGGGTTTAGATATGGAAAGTGCTCTTCATCCCCAAACTATTCTGGCCTATGAAATGAATGGGAAACCCATACCCATGAATCATGGAGCCCCTCTTCGCTTGATTATTCCGGTTAAATACGGCATAAAAAACATAAAAAGAATTGGAAAAATAAGCTTTAGCAATGAACGCCCAAGAGATTATTGGGCCGAATCAGGCTATGATTATTATTCCGGCTTATAAAAGTCTCATTAGCTTATTCAGAATGAGGGTGTAAATATTTTAAATTATTTTTCATACAGACTTGTCTGTTTTAAAACTTTGTTCTACCTTTGAAATGTCAAACAGAAAGAAACGGATTCAAATTTGATAAAGAAATCCCTTCCAGGTTTTTGATGAGTTGAGATAAATAAAAAATACAGAACGGTCTGATTATAATAAAGAAATAGAAAATGGATACCCGAGATAGAATTACTACCACCGCCAATCGATTATTTTATACCCAAGGCTATAATAATACCGGGATTAATCAAATCATCAAAGAAGCCGAGGTGGCCAAATCCAGTCTATACCAATACTTCCCTTCCAAAGAGGATCTCTTGGTAGAATATTTAGAAAGTACTTCTCTTTCAACGAATTCAAGCCTGCGCTCCATCGCTGATAAGCATATCCAGCCTAGAGAGAAAATCCTTGCCATTTTTGATTTCTTATTAGACTTTTCGATTCAAACCGAATTTCAAGGTTGTAATTTCCAAAATATTGCGGCAGAAATCCCTCAGGAAGATGGAAGAATCAGAGCCTTGATTCGAAATCAAAAAAATCAAGTAAGAAAATTATTTGCTGATATTCTGAAGCCCATCGGCAAAGAAAATCTGGCGGATGAATTATCCGTTCTATTTGATGGGGCCATGGTTGCCAGCAAAATTTTTAAGGAACTCTGGCCTATACGTTCCACTCGAAAAATGGTAGAGAAACTCCTTTAATAGATTCCAAAACGAAATAATTAAAACCAACCATGATATCTTTAAATTCTTCATAAAAAACAGACTGGTCTGTTTTTGTAGATCAGCCTCTATGCCCTGGATTCTTAATTTTGGGAGGTCCTAATCCAAACCTAGAACCCCCAAGGATAAACCAGAAAGATAATATTAAAAAAACAGACTTGTCTGTATTAAAAACCTTAAAAACAATAATTCAACCCAAAATCCTAAAAAAATGAAAAATCAAAATCTGAATTACAAATCAGTTACCCTAGATGGTTTAAAAAACTTTTATCGTGAAGCGGGTAACTCCTTAAATCCAACGATTCTCCTTTTAGGGGGCTTTCCATCCAGCTCCATTACCTTTCAAGGTTTGATGGAAAGCCTTAAAAATGATTTTCACCTAATTGCCCCCGATTATCCGGGCTTTGGGTATAGTGATGATCCCAACCCTGAAATGGGTGAATTCACCTTTGACAATTTGGCTTTGAATCTTGAAAAATTCATTTCCAAACTAGGCTTAAAAAGTTTTCACTTGTATGCATTTGATTATGGTGCACCCATTGGATTTCGGTATGCATCCAAATACCCTGATTCTATTAAATCCATAATTATTCAAAATGGAACGGCCCATACGGAAGGCTTAGGCGCTGGATTCGCAGATTTTATGCCCTTTTTGCAAAACCGGAATCCGGAAACCGAAAAACCTCTAAGAAATTTATTTAGTCTGGAAGGCGTTAAACTATTTTATGAAACCGGAGCTGAAAATCCAGAAGCTATAAACCCCGATCTGATTCATACCGATTTAAATCATTTATTGGCTCCAGGTAGGTTGAATCTCCATTTGGATTTATTACATAATTATTCGAGCAATTTAGGCCATTTCCCTACCTGGCAAAACTATTTTAAAACCTATGCGCCTAAAGCCTTATTGGTTTGGGGCAAAAATGATCCCTTCTTTCCAGAATCAGCAGCGAATGCTTTCAAAAAAGATTTACCCCATACAAATCTATTTCTATTCAATACCGGCCATTTTGCTTTGACTGAATATGGTGATGAAATATCTCAAAGGGTTCGAGAATTCCTTACCGGTATAAACTAATCCCAAAAAATCCTTAAAACATATCTATACAATTTAAAAATTAAAATCATGAACACTCTATCAAACATCTCCTCCTTTATTAAAACACAAAATCCTATACAAACCATTTTCTGGTCTGGATTAATTGCCGGTTTACTCGATGCTATTGCCGGTGTAATTGTCTATTTTATCTGGTTTAAATACAACCCCTTTCAAGTTCTTCAATCTATTTCAGCCGGGATTTACGGCCCTTCGGTGATTGGGGGCGGTTTTATTTATGTGGTTTTAGGCCTTCTTCTCCATTTCCTCATCGCTTTTACTGCTGCCGGCATCTTATTTATAGCCTTTGGTTATATCCCGGCTTTGCGGAAAAATGCATTATGGCTAGGCATTCTTTATGGGGCCTTAATTTGGATCTTTATGAATCTATTCGTTTTACCCCTTTCTAATTATCCCAAAATCCCATTTGATGCAGGATTAGCGGCGGTTGGAATTATTTGGCATATGTTCCTGGTAGGATTACCCATTGGATTAATTACCAGTTGGTATTATAAAAAAGCTTAATCCTTAAAAAAAATCATTCAAACCCGTTGGAATTATTTGGCATATGTTCCTGGTAGGATTACCCATTGGATTAATTACCAGTTGGTATTATAAAAAAGCTTAATCCTTAAAAAAAATCATTCAAACCCGGTGGCCTAAACGCTTTAGGCTACCGGGTTTTTTAATTTTATAAATCCTGAATATTGGCGGCTCAGGATTTGGATTGCCTCCCTTAAAGGGCCTTCGGCATTCATACCCCATCCTCTTAGCCTTATCCTTCTTTTCCAGATAAATTTTGAACCCGTTTTATAATAAATAATAAAGGAGGCTCTTAAAAACCCCCATCGGGATTTTAACTCTATGGGATTTGGATCTATAAAATCCTCAATTTTTTTAGATCCTAAATAAAAAGGCTTATAAAACTCGATCGATTGAATGGTTTGATGCTCAATTTCCTGTACCCAGGTAAACCGCCATCGAAGTATAATTCGATATAGAACCCATAAGCACCAGATGGCTATGATCCCTAAAATTTTCAAATCTTCACCAAAATAAAAGGCAAAACAAAACCCTGCTAGAAGAGACAGGCAAAATAAAACCAGAAGGATTAAGTATAATCGGCTCCAGTCTAAAGAAAATTTGGATAAAGGCTTATCCTCAATACTTGAAAAACCGGAAAATTTAATCCTATCCGGCAGTAAATAGGCATAACCCATTAGAATTTTGAAATCAGGCTGTATTTTCAAGGATATGGGGTTTTTATGGCTTAAAATTAACAATCCCTGGAATAATCGGTTGGACCCTAGGCTAAAACCCTCTACCCAGGATGCATCCTAAAGAATTTAACCAAGAATTAAACAAGGATTTTACATTCTGGTTTATACTAATGTCAACTTAAATGACTAAAAAAGTAGCTACTTTTAAACTTCCATCGTGTAAAATTTCTAAAAATGAAAGAAAACAAACGCCCAACCTTTTTTCAGGTCTATAAATCCTCCTTCCTAACCAGCCTTCCTATTTTAATTGGGGTATTGCTATTTAGTTTTACCACCCTTCGGAATGCCTACTCGAAAAAAGATTCCCTGGCAAAACATCCGGTACATTCGGTAATGCCCGATGCCGATAATGCCGGCTTAAACTTACCCAAAGGATTTGGGGCTTTATTGGTGGCTGAAAAATTAGGTCCCACCCGACATATTGCCGTTGCTCCGAATGGAGATATTTTCCTGAAACTCGCCGATGTAGAAGCCGGAGTCGGAATTAAGGTTCTTCATGATGAAGAAGGTAAGGGAAAACCCAAACTTTCTCAATCTTTTGGAGATTATGGAGGAACTGGGATGGCGATAAAAAATGGGTATTTATATGCCAGCTCTAACACCGATATTTATCGGTATAGATTAGATGAAAACTATAGGGTATTGGATATAAAAAGTCCGGAACATATTGTTACCGGCCTTATCGAACGAGGAGAGCATGAATCCAAATCCATTGCCTTGGATAATGATGGAAATATCTATGTGAATATTGGAGCGTATTCGAATTCTTGTCAGGTTAAGGATCGCGAAAAAGGTTCTCCGGCCATGGATCCTTGTCCTATTTTGGATTCGGCCGGAGGGATTTGGAAGTTCAAAGCGGATGTTTTAAATCAAACCTATAAAAACGGCGTGCATTATGCCAAAGGGATTAGAAATACGGTTGGGCTAGACTGGAATACGCAAACGAATTCCTTGTTCGTTATGCAACACGGACGGGATCAACTGCATGATTTATTCCCCAATCTTTATTCCTATAAAGAAAGTGCCGAATTACCAGCAGAAGAAATGTTCCAAATCTCGGAAGGTAAAAGCTATGGATGGCCCTATTGCTATTATGACGAGTTCCAGAATAAAAAAGTACTTGCTCCTGAATATGGCGGAGATGGAAAAAAAGTTGGACGATGTGCCAATGCTGAAAATCCGGTTATTGCTTTCCCAGGGCATATGGCACCCAATGGCTTATTGTTTTATAAAGGTAATATGTTCCCAAGCCGTTATAAAAATGGTGCCTTTGTAGCTTTTCATGGATCCTGGAACCGGGCTCCTGAACCACAAAAAGGTTATTTTGTGGTATTTGTACCCTTTGAGAATGGAAAACCCAGCGGGAAATGGGAAATCTTTGCCGATAATTTTGCGGGTGTGAACTTGGTTAAATCTCCCGGACAAGCCAAACATCGTCCCTGCGGTTTGGCCGAAGGCCCCGATGGATCATTATATGTAACCGATGACCATGAAGGTTCCGTATACAGAATTGTATATACCGGAAAAATATAAATCACGCTTTTACTCCCATTTATTAAACCTTTAAATTTTTTATCAGTCCCTATTTTATGAAGATACCATCCTTGTTTTTATCCTTATTTTTTATTTTCTCTATTCTATCTGGAGCTATGGCCCAAACCAAAACCGAAAAGAGCAAATCGAAAGCTCCGGCCTTGGATGGCAAAAAACTCTATAATGAAATTTGTCTCGGATGTCATCAGGAAGATGGAGGCGGAGTACCGGGTATGAATCCTCCCCTAATTCAAACTTCCTATGTTTTAGGTGACAAAGCCGAGTTAATTAAGGTTATTTTAAAAGGCTTAAGCGGAAAAGTTAATATAAAAGGTAAATACTATTCCAATATTATGGCTTCTCAGGCTTATTTAAAGGACGAACAAATTGCCGCTATTTTGACCTATGTAAGAAGCAATTTTGGCAATAAGGCCTCTGCCGTTACCGTTGAGGAGGTTAAAAAAGCTAGAGCCGAAAAGTAAAATTTTAGATGTCCCATTTTGTAGGACTGGATATATTTCTTAATTTTCTTTATTAATCAATAAACCCATAATGAATCGTAAACAAGCTATACAAAATGTGGCTCTTTTAGTGGGAGGAACCTTGTCGTCATCCACACTATTTGCACTATTTAATTCCTGTAACCCAAGTTCTAGTTCCCAATCTGGAAATCCAGGGGGTGGATTGTTTAGTTCAGACCTTCAAACTTTACTAGAAGAGATAACTGAAACCATTCTCCCTAAAACAACCAGCCCGGGTGCCAAGGATGCTAAAGTGGGTGAATTTATTCAACTAATGATCCATGACTGCTATCCTAAAAAAGATCAGGATATGTTTATCTCTGGCTTAGCAAAATTTCAAAAGGATTGTCAAGCGGCTACCAATAAATCCTTTATTGATTTGAATCAAAGCGAAAGAGAAAAGTTTCTTTTAAGCATTGAAGCCGATTTATTTAAGAAAAAGGAAGTAGCGGCCGGTAAAATTTCGGATGACCATAGTGTAAGCTCTACAGTTAAAAAAGATACTCGTGTGGCCATTGATGCGGTTAACAAGGTACCCGAAAAACCAAAGGACGAGCCCAACCATTATTATAGAATTTTAAAAGAACTTACTTTATTAGGGTTCTTTACCTCTGAGCCTGGTGCAACCAAAGCCCTGGCCTATGTTAAGGTTCCTGGAAGATATGAAGGATCTGTTCCATTGAAGCCGGGTCAAAAAGCCTGGGCTACCAGTTAAAATCCAAAACATAATTAGATAAATCAATAGGCTGATTTAGAAATAGATATTTCTAAATCGATATGCCTTTAACTAAACTCATAAAAAAAGATTCAATGAATATTAATGGTAATGCGAAGGAGCAAAACACCTATGATGCAATTGTTGTAGGTTCCGGAATTAGCGGAGGCTGGGCAGCAAAAGAATTAACTGAAAAAGGCTTAAAGACCTTATTATTGGAAAGAGGCGAGGATATTAAGCATATTCAGGATTATGATACCGCCACCAAAGATCCTTGGGAATTTCCTCATAGAGGTCATCTTTCCGAAGAGGAAAAAGCGAATCATCAGGTTCAGATTCGGGATTATCCTTATAATGAATTCAGCAAAAAACTTTGGGTAAATGATACCGAATGCCCTTATACCGAAGTGAAGCGCTTTGACTGGTATAGAGGTTTTCACGTGGGTGGAAGATCTTTAATGTGGGGAAGACAGAGCTATCGCTTAAGTGATTTGGATTTTGAGGCCAATGCAAAAGAAGGAATCGGCGTAGACTGGCCGGTTCGTTATGCTGAAATAGCCCCTTGGTATGATCATGCCGAGAAATTTGCCGGTATATCCGGTCAGGTTGAAAATATTCCAAATCTTCCTGATGGACAATTTCTTCCTCCTATGGAAATGAATGCCGTTGAAAAAGAGGTAAAAAAGCGTGTAGAAGAGCATTATAAATTATCCAGAAGAATTACCATTGGTCGTACAGCCAATCTAACGGAAGTTCATAATGGTAGAAATCATTGTCAGTACAGAAACCTTTGTGTAAGAGGATGTCCTTATGGTGCCTATTTCAGTACCCAATCGGCTACCCTTCCGGCTGCTGTAAAAACCGGAAATCTGACCTTGCGTCCTTATTCTTTTGTTACTGAAGTACTTTTTGATACTAAAGAAAATAAAGCTACCGGGGTTCGTATCATCGATACCCAGACCCATGAGGTTCGTGAGTTTTATGCAAAGATTATATTCTTAAATGGTTCAACTCTAGGTACCACTTTCGTTCTTTTAAACTCTGTATCGGATCGTTTCCCGAATGGATTTGGAAATTCCAGTGACCAGGTAGGTAGAAACTTAATGGATCACCATTTCCGTACCGGTGCCAGCGGTGAAATGGAAGGATTCGATGATGTTTATTATTATGGAAGACGTCCCAATGGAATTTATATCCCCCGTTATCGAAATATTGGTTCCGATAAAAGGGATTATCTTCGAGGATTTGGATACCAGGGTGGGGCTGGAAGAGGTTCATGGGGATCGGGTGTGGCTGAATTAGGAGTAGGGGCTGATTTTAAAGAAAATCTAACCAAGCCTGGAAAATGGTCATTCGGTATTACCGGCTTCGGAGAAACCCTTCCATATAATGATAACCGGGTAACCATCGATCATTCCAAAAAGGATAAATGGGGTCAACCGGTTTTATCTATCGATGCATCCTTCCGTGAAAACGAAGCCAAAATGAGAATTGATATGATGAACGACGCAGCTGAAATGTTGGAAAATGCCGGGCTAAAAAATGTTCATACCTATGATGGTGGATCCTTCCCGGGTATGGCCATCCACGAAATGGGAACCGCTCGTATGGGTAAAGATCCTAAAACCTCTGTTTTGAACAAATTTAACCAAATGCATGAGGCCAAGAATGTGTTTATTACCGATGGATCCTTTATGGCATCAACAGCCTGTCAAAATCCTTCCTTAACCTATATGGCCTTTACTGCCAGAGCAGCCGATTATGCGGTTAGTGAATTAAAGAAAAACAATATTTAATATCTCTAAGGGCTGATTTCATTTTGAATCAGCCCTTTTTTATTTCCCTGCCGGATAATAAGTCTATTAAAAAGGCTTAATCGTCGAATAATACCCCATATGACCCATTTTGGGCTAATCCGGTTTTAAAAATTTGTAAATTAGATTTAAACCAATCTAATTATGCGTAACCTAACCTTAATTTCCCTTTTTGTCCTTCTTTGGACAAAATCCTTCTCACAAAACCCCTCCGTTCCCCAATTAGGAAAAAACACCATCAAGGAAGTCATTGGGGCTATGACTTTGGAAGAAAAAGTCAAACTCCTGGTTGGAAATGGATTTCGAAGAAACGGTCCGGCTACAGGTCCTACCATAGGGGTAACTCAGGATAAAGTGCCGGGGGCTGCTGGAACTACGTTTGCCATACCTCGATTAGGTATTCCTTCCTTGGTTCTTTCTGATGGTCCTGCAGGAGTTCGTATTTCACCTTATAGAAATAAGGATAGTTCTAAATCCTATTTTGCTACAGCATTCCCCATAGGCACTTTATTGGCCTCCAGCTGGGATACCAGTTTGGTACGTAAGGTAGGAGTCAGTTTTGGTCAGGAAATAAAGGAGTATGGTATTGATATAATATTAGCACCCGCTCTGAATATTCATAGAAACCCATTAGGTGGAAGAAACTTTGAATATTATTCTGAGGATCCATTAATAGCCGGCTCTATGACCTCGGCCATTGTAAATGGCATTCAATCGAATGGGGTTGGAACCTCCATAAAACATTTTGTGGCCAACAATTCAGAAACCAACCGGAATACCATCAATACGGTGGTAAGTGAAAGAGCCCTTCGGGAAATATATTTAAAAGGCTTTGAGATTGCCGTTAAAAAATCGAATCCCTGGACCGTAATGAGTTCTTATAATTTATTAAATGGAACCTATACCTCCGAGCGCTATGATCTATTAACCACCCTATTACGAAAGGAATGGGGATTTAAAGGTTTCGTAATGACCGATTGGTTCGGTGGAAAAAATCCTATTGAACAAATGAAGGCGGGCAATGATGTCATCATGCCAGGAACCACCGATCAATCCAAAGCGATTTTATCGGCAGCTATGCATGATTCCTTGTCGGTTCAGGTAATTGATGAAAATGTAGAAAGAGTCCTGAATATTATTCTGCTATCTCCTGCCTTTAAAAATTATGCCTTTTCAAATACCCCGGACCTCAAAGCCAATGCCCAGGTATCGAGAATGGCATCGGCCGAGGGTATGATTTTATTAAAAAATCAATCGGAAACCTTACCAGTCAAAGCCAATAAACGATTCGCTATTTTGGGAAATACAGCCTATGATCTTATTGCTGGAGGAACCGGAAGCGGGGATGTTAATAAGGCTTATACGGTAAATCTGGTGGAAGGACTAAAAAATGCCGGAATGCAATTGGACGAGGGTATTATTCAGGATTATACCCTATATCTAAAAGATGCCAAGGCAAAGCGCCCCAAACGACGTTCCTTTTTTGAGGTAATCCCTCCCATAGAAGAAATGAAAATCAGCGATGAAAAAATGGAAGCCTTAGCGAATAATAATGATTATGTTATTTTCACTTTGGGCAGAAATGCGGGTGAAGGAGCCGATAGAAAGGTAGAAAATGATTTCAACCTTAGCATTTCTGAATTGGAAATCCTTCAAAAAGCCTCAAAAGCCTTTCATGCCAAAGGGAAAAAGGTAATAATGGTATTAAATATTGGGGGTGTAGTTGAGACCAAAAGCTGGACACCCTTGGTGGATGCTACTCTCCTGGCATGGCAACCCGGTATTGAAGGGGGAAATGCCATAGCGGATGTATTAAGTGGGAAGGTAAATCCTTCCGGAAAATTAGCGACCACATTCCCGGTTAATTATGGGGATGCGGCCTCTTCCAAGAATTTTCCCGGTAAAGAATTCCCTGAAAAAGCTGTAAAAGGTATGTTTGGAAGAATGGTCGTTCCCGCCGAAATCACCTATGAGGAAGGAATTTATGTAGGATATCGCTATTTTTCCAGCTTCCATATTAAGCCTTCCTATGAATTTGGATATGGATTATCCTATACCCAATTTGCTTATTCAAAACCGGTATTGAGTTCTAAAGAGTTCAAGGATCCATTGATGGTCAATATTACCATAACCAATACAGGAAAAACAGCCGGAAAAGAAGTGGTTCAACTCTATCTTTCTGCCCCCCATAAAAATCTGGAAAAACCGGCAATGGAATTAAAAGGATTCGGAAAAACCCACCTTTTAGCTCCCGGAGAATCAGAAACCCTAAAATTCCCTTTATATGCGGCCGATTTGGCTTCCTTCGATACAAAATCGGAATCCTGGATAGCTGAATCAGGCACCTATACGATTAAAATTGGGGCCTCTTCAGAAAATATTAAGCAAGTAGAAAAATTCAATTTGAATAAGGATATCCTGATCGAGAAAGTCAATAAAATTCTTAGTCCTCAGGTTGAAATTCATGAATTAAAGACTCCGTAAATACTCTATTAAAATTCTTTATAGGCTGCCTCTCAAAAGGCAGCCTTTTTTTTTAAAAAACTAAAGCAGGCAATACTTTAAACGGTTAAATTTCGAGAATGAAAAATACAATTATCGGTTTCACTTTCTTGTTATCCCTGATATTCTCTCATTCCATTCATGGACAAAGGAAAGATATACCTGCCTTTAAAGTTCTTCCATTGGGGGTAAAAGGCGGTTTGGATGAAAGTAATTTATCATCCTATCTCGTGGCCATTGGTGGTTCGGATGATTATATATGTCTCGATGCAGGAACCTTACATCATGGTATAGCTCTTTCCATTAAAAACCATTTATTTCAGGGAAGTATTGACGGGGTATTAAGAAAAAATATAAAAGGATACTGCATTTCTCATGCCCATTTGGATCATTTAAGTGGCTTAATTTTGAACTCACCCAACGATACCTCTAAATATATATACGCATTGCCTTCGGTTATCAAGGTTTTGAAGGATAAATATTTTACCTGGCAATCATGGGCAAATTTTACGAATGAGGGCGATAAACCGAGTTTAGGAAAATTACGATATGTATATCTAAGGGAAGGTGTGGATACTGTTTTGCAAAATCTCCCTATGGATATAAAAGCTTTTAGCTTAAGTCATGGCACAGCCTACGAGAGTACGGCTTTTTTAATCCGCCATAAAACCAACTATATACTTTATTTAGGAGATACCGGTTCGGATACAGTCGAGAAATCTCAAAAATTAATGAATCTATGGAAAGAAGTGGCACCCTTGATAAAAAATCACCAACTCAAAGCGATATTTCTGGAAGTATCCTTTCCGGATGAAATTCCGGATAAATCCCTTTTCGGTCATTTGACTCCTCGCCTATTTATGAAGGAAATGGATATACTCAATAGTTTTTCGAATGGAAATTTAATCCATACTCAGATTTTCATCACCCATATGAAGCCCTGTTCGGATTGTGAGGAAAGAATAAAAAAGCAAATTCAAGCGGAAAACCATTTGAATTTAAACTTGGTATATCCAGTACAGGGGCTTATTCACGAACTGTATTAGATTTTGGATCGCCGATCCATAAACTGGCAATAAAAGCGGATGAAAGGGCCAGAATTGCCGAAAATTCCATTTGGTATTGAATCAATTGGAGAAATAAGGATTTTAATAGGCTATGGATTTGGAGGCCCTTTGTAGGGTTAAGATGGCTTGGCATTTCGGTTTCCATCATCCGGTTGGAAGTATTCCTTAATAGGTCGAGTGCATTTTTTCCCAATTCCATATTTTCTATGTTCTGGTTAAAATGGAGGGTAAAAAAATGTATGGAGGCTGAGCCAACCAGGGCCACTACCAGTAAAAAGGCCATTCGGGTAACGGCATTATTAATACCACTCGCTGTACCTGAATAATGGTTTGGCAAAGAACTCATTACGGTATGAGTAAGGGGGGCTACCACCAGGGACATGGAGAAACCTAATAAAAGCAGGGCTGGAAAATAGGTTTGAAAATACTCAGACGGGCCTTGGGTTTGACCGATCTGACCTAACCAGAAAAAAGCGATAGAGGCTAAAATTGGGCCAATAATAAGAAACCACCGAGGGCCATATTTTCCCGATAAACCACCCATATATCCCGATAGTACTATCAAAGGCAATGGAAAGGCTAAATAGGATAAGCCCGTTTGGCTAAAGCTATATCCTTGAACCCGAATCAAATTGACCGGGAAAAAAAAGGAAAAAACCCCCAAAGCCCCATAAAGGAAGAAAGTGAGTAGATTAGACCCTGAAAACCAGGTACTTTTAAATAGAAACAAGGGCACAATAGGCGATTTGGATCGGAACTCTACCAGTAAAAAAAGGAGAAAGAAAAGGATTCCCAATAGGATTAGGCCTATTAAAAAAATCGACTCACCTTTCTTTCCTGGCCAATTTGTGAAGGAATAGGTTAAAATGGCCAGACTTAATGAAATCAATGCGATACCGGTTATATCCAGACTTCCTTCTATACTGGAATCCTTGGATTCCGGAACCTGAGTTTGAACCAGGAAAAGAGTTAATAATCCCAGGGGTAAGTTGATAAAAAAAATCAATCGCCACCAGCCCAAACCGGCGAAAAAACCTCCCAAAGGGGGTCCTAGAATAAATAATAGAGCCCCGGCCGCCGACCAAATCCCAATGGCCCTTCCCCTGCTTTCTCCCTCAAAGGAGGAACTCAAAATGGATAAACTTCCAGGTATCATCAAGGCTCCACCCAATCCTTGGATAAAGCGACTGATGATTAAAATCAATACATTGCTCGATATACCCGAAAAGAAAGAGGCTAAAATAAAAATCGAAATACCTATAAAAAAAATCCTTTTTCGGCCAAAACGATCTCCGAACGAGCCGCCTAATAGAATACAGGAGGCGAGCATAAGTGTATACCCATTCACCACCCATAATAATTGACTCGTGCTGGTATGAAAGGCCTTTTGAATGGCTGGAAGGGCTATATTGAGCGCCGAAGAATCAATGGATGACATTCCGGAAGCCAAAATAGTGGCAACCAGGATCCAGACTCCCGATACATTTTTTTGCAAAACCGGCTTTGATAAATTCATAAAGAAACAAAGCCCGATGAAAGCCTAAAAAATTACCCTTCTATGGGTTTGATTATTGAACGCAGGTTGCCAATGTTTTATTAACCTCATCGGTATTGGTATACTGATTCAATCCATTAAAACTATTTCGAACATAATTGGAGATATCGGCAATTTCAGCAGGACTCAAACTGGCAATACCCGGCATATAACTATCATACGTATTTCCATTTACCGTTATAGAACCTTTTAGGCCATTACGGATAATACAAGGAAGCTTCTCGAAATTAGCCTTGAAATAGGTGGAATTTTTAAGCGGTGGATATAATTGAGCCAGTCCATTTCCATCCTTTTGGTGACAGGCCGAACAATTGGTTTCAAAAAGTGCCATTCCATTATTAATACTTTGACCCTTTTGTTGATCAGAATCAGAACAAGCATTCAGGGATAATCCAAGCCCAATGAAAGCAATAATAACCGATAATTTTAAAATGGATTTATTCATAAAAAATAGTAATTCGAGTGAACATTTCAGCCCATGAATATAGACTTCACCAGCTGAAATACCAAGTTATTTTAATAATTGGATATCTATTCCTTTTCATTTTTAAGGATAGCCATATCCTGACTAAGCTTCTCCACCTCCTCATCGAGGGTACCATCGTAGGTTCCACGGATCCGACCCAGCTTATCAATCAAAATAAAGGCCCCACTATGGACAAATCCCCCCGGAGCGGTGGTATCGGATTTTGCGGTTACATAATATCCTTTTTCGGCCAATGCATAGGTGGAATCGCGGTTACCCGTTAAAAAAAACCAATGGGTATTATGAACCCCTAATTGACTCTGGTACCGTTTTAACCGTTTAGGGGTATCATGAGCTGGATCGATGGAGAAGGATAAAAAATAAATATCGGAATCCGATTTAAAGGCCTCTGCCAATTTGTTCAGGTTTTTTTGCATGATAGGACAAATGGTTGGACAGGAGGTAAAGAAGAAATCGGCGATATAAATCTTGCCCTTCGTTTTTGAATTGTCAAAACTCAAACTATCCTGGTCGAGATAATGAAAAT
>Ga0209067_10000546_pt1 | contig 24026 bp, 23 predicted proteins | sample ColStrG_CSR_2013_FD_187199 | JGI IMG/M metagenome (GOLD analysis project Ga0209067, IMG submission 187199) | Freshwater sediment microbial communities in response to fracking from Pennsylvania, USA - Cold Stream Run_MetaG_CSR_2013 (SPAdes)... | ecosystem: Environmental > Aquatic > Freshwater >... | reverse complement strand
GGGTGGGCTGGAGGGCAGGCGTGCTACAATCCGCTCCGCAAATTTCTCGCAAGTTATTCATTTTCCAAGATATTTTTACACAGGAACCGCCGCGGCGGAAATTTTCTATGGCCATCGAAACCACCCTGTCCATTCTCAAGCCCGACGCCGTTCGCAAGAACGCCATCGGCCAGATCGTCTCGCGCTTTGAAGCCGCCGGTCTTACGGTCGTTGCCGCCCAGATGATGCACCTGTCGCAGCGCGAAGCCGAGGCTTTTTATGCCGTGCACAGCGCGCGTCCCTTTTTCAAGGACCTGGTTTCCTTCATGATTTCCGGCCCGGTATTCGTCCAGGCCCTGCAGGGCGAGGGCGCCATCGCGCGCAATCGTGACCTGATGGGTGCCACGGACCCGAAGAAGGCTGCCCCCGGAACGATCCGTGCTGACTTTGCCGACAGCATCGACGCCAACGCGGTGCACGGTTCCGACAGCCCCGAGACGGCCGCCGCCGAAGTGGCGTTCTTCTTCCCGGGCCTGGCGATTCACCGCCGCTGAGCGCTGGCGCACCCGCGCTGCGCACCAGGACTGCCGTATGGCCGAGGTAAACCTGCTCGATTTCGACCGCGACGCGCTCACGTCGTGGTTTGCGGGCATGGGCGAGAAGCCTTTTCGGGCGCGCCAGGTCCTGCGCTGGATCCATCGTCGGGGCGTAGCCGATTTTGCCGGCATGAGCGATGTGGCGCGCAGCCTGCGTGAGAAGCTCGCCGCCACGGCCTGTGTGCAGGCGGCACCGGTGCTGCGCGCCGGTTGCTCCACGGATGGCACGCGCAAGTGGCTGCTGGACGTAGGCAAGGGCGAGGCCGTCGAGACGGTCTACATTCCCGAGTCGGACCGTGGCACGCTGTGCATTTCCACCCAGGCCGGCTGCGCGGTCAACTGCGCGTTCTGTGCCACCGGCATGCAGGGTTTCAGCCGTAACCTGAGCACCGCGGAGATCATCGGCCAGCTCTGGATGGCCGAACACGCATTGCGCGGCGTAGCGGGTGCGGGCGCGCCGGCCGAGGAGGGCGCCGAGCGCGCGATCTCCAACGTGGTGCTGATGGGCATGGGAGAGCCGCTGCAGAACTACGATGCGGTGCTGCCGGCCCTGCGCCTCATGCTCGACGATGACGCGTACGGGCTCTCGCGCCGCCGTGTGACGGTGTCCACCTCGGGCATGGTGCCCATGATGGACAAGCTGGCCCGTGACTGCCCGGTGGCTCTCGCGGTTTCCCTGCATGCGCCCAATGATGCCCTGCGCAGCGAGCTCGTGCCGCTGAACAAAAAATATCCGCTGGCCGAACTGCTGTCCGCCTGCCAGCGCTACCTGCGCCATTCGCCGCGGGATTTCATCACCTTTGAGTACGTCCTGATCGCCGGCGTGAACGATGCCGACCATCATGCGCGCGAACTGCTGCGCCGAGTCAGTGAAGTGTCCTGCAAGTTCAACCTGATACCCTTCAATCCCTTTCCGGGATCCAAACTGCGCCGTCCCGATGCCCAGCGCGTACGCGATTTTGCCGGGCTGCTTACGGAAGGTGGCATCGTCACCACGGTGCGCCGCACTCGCGGTGACGATATCGATGCCGCGTGCGGACAGCTGGCCGGATCGGTGAACGACCGTACCGACGTGGCGGGCCGGCGCGCAAGCATCCCCCTCATACCCGTTTCGTCGGAGACCGCATGACTATTGTTGTTACGGGTGGCGGTCGGTGCGGCTGGTTCGCCCAGGCCTTGCTGTGCGCGGCGCTGGGCGCCACGCTGCTGGCCGGGTGCAAGACCACCACGACGGTGGACGGCGCGGAGGTGTCGCCCTCAACCGCGGTGCCCGGCGCTACCGAAGGCGACCAGCATAAGCGGGCAGCGGTGCGTCTGCAGCTTGCCACGAATTACTACCAGAGCGGCCAGCTGCAGATCGCTATCGATACCGCGCGGCGTGCCATAGAACTGGATCCGAGCTCGGCCATGGCGCACGGCCTGCTGGGTCTCATGCTCATGGACGTGGGCCAGGTGGTTCAGGCAGAAGCAAGTTTCCAGCGCGGCCTGGCGCTGGAGCCGGAAAACCCTGACCTCAACAACAATTACGCCTGGTTCCTGTGCCAGACCGGCCATGAGCGCAGCTCGATTGCCTATTTTGACAAGGCGCTCACCGCGCGCCTCTACCAGAGTCCGGCGCGGGCCCTGCAAAATGCCGGTATGTGCCTGCTGCGCATCCACGACGATGAGGCCGCGGAAAAATACCTGCTGCGTGCCCTGGCAGCGGATGCGAGCAGCCCGGTGGCCAAGTTTCAGCTCGCGCAGATGTACCTGCATCAGCGCCGCTTCGAACGCTGTGATTTTTATTTCGATCTGCTGACGCGCACGACGGAGACCAATGCCGAGGTGCTGTGGCTGGGTACGCGCATTGCCCATGCCAAGGGGGACAGCACGACCGAGCGCAGCTTTATTGCCCAGCTGCAGACCCGTTTCCCCGATTCGCCCCAGACCGACGCCCTGCACCACGCGCGTTTTGACGAGTAGAAAATGAGCGAGTCGATGAAGACCCCCGGTCTGCCAGCAGACCCGGCGGTAAAGGATGCAGCGCAGGGCGATACGCCGGAGGTGCCGGCCAGCCCATCGGATGCTGCTGCTGCCGACAGCCCGCTTCCCCCCGCGACGGCAGGTGCTGCACAGGTGCCGGCGTCCGACGCGATGCCGGCTGTCGAAGCGGTCCGGCACAGTTTTGGGGAGACCTTGCGTCTGGCGCGCGAAGCGCAGGACATGAGCGCGGCCGTACTGGCATCGCGGCTGCGCCTGCACGTCAAGCAGATCGAGGCGCTGGAGCGCTGTGATCTGGCCACGTTGCCCAATCACACCTACGTTCGGGGCTTTGTGCGCAGTGCCGCGCGGGAACTGCGCCTTGACCCGCTACCGCTACTCGCGGACCTGGACCAGCGCGCGGGCGTCGGCGCCGGGTCGGGATTGCCGCCCCCGTCCAACGGTTTTCCGTTTTCCCGATTTGGCGATGGCTCGCGCCTGATCATTGCCGGGCTGATCCTGGCGCTGGTGCTTGCCGGCGTCATCGGCACTCTTATTCCGCGTCGGGAGGCCTTGCCCGCACGTACGGTGGCGCCTACCGTGGCAACGCCGCCGGCACCCGCGCCGGCAGGGCAGGCCGGCGGCAGTGGGGTCGCGGATGCCGCGGTTGCTGCCGTCGCCTCGATTCCAGCGGCAACGCAAGCGCCCAGTCAGCCGCTGGCTGCGCCTAGAGTGCTGCCCCCCGCATTGCCCATTGCGTCCCCGCTCGGCGCCTCTGCGCCGGCACCGGCGCCGGCAACCGCGCCGGCAACCGCGCCGGCAACCGCAGTAACGCCCGCCGCGGCAGCACCGGCGCCGGCTAAGCCGGCAGCAGCGTCCGCCGCCGCGGCCGCGCCCCTGGCCGTGGTCCCGGCACCCAAGCTCGCTGCCCCGCTTACGGCTCCGCTCATGGCGCCGCTCACGGCCCCGACACCCGCACCGGCGACGCCTGCGGCCGCCCCGGTCCCAAGGGCGAATGCAGGTGCCGCCGACGGCGCGGTACTCGTGCTGCGCGTACGGGCAGCCGCCTGGATCGAAGTCGTGCAGGCCGATGGTTCCGTGCTGCTGTCCCAGATCTGTTCGGCGGGCAGCGTGCACACCGTGCAGGGCAAGGTGCCGCTGCGGGTGGTCATAGGCAACGCGGCTTCCGTCGATGCCCAGTACCGCGGGGCCGCCCTCGATCTTGGCGCGCGTGCCAGTTCCAATGGCGTGGCGCGTTTCACGCTGGAATGAGCGAGGCTTCCGTGAACCAGGTGGTGCGTTTTGTATCCCGCGAGTCCCGTGCGGCGGATGCCGTGCCGGCAGGCGGCCCTGCAGCAGCGCCGCGCCGGCCCACGCGCGCCGTAACGGTGCGCTGGCGCTCGCGCGCGGTGAGCATCGGCGGTACGCACCCGATTGCCGTGCAGTCCATGACTAACACGGATACGGCGGACGTCGCTGCTACCGTGGAACAGGTGGAACAGCTCGCGCTGGCCGGTTCGGAGCTCGTGCGCATCACGGTCAACACGCTCGAGGCGGCACGCAGTGTGGCCGCGATACGGGAGCAGCTTGACGCGCGTGGCATCCTGGTGCCGCTGATCGGCGATTTTCATTACAACGGACACAAGCTGCTGACCCAGGTTCCGGAATGTGCCGCGGCGCTCTCCAAGTACCGGATCAACCCGGGCAACGTGGGCACGGGCATGCGCCGCGACGACAACTTCGCCCAACTGATCGCGCTGGCCGTCCAGTACGGCAAGCCCGTGCGCATCGGCGTCAACTGGGGCAGCCTGGATCAGGACCTGCTCGCTGGCCTGATGGATGCCAATTCGCGTCTTGCGCAGCCGCTGGAATCGGGCGCCGTGCTGCGCGAGGCGCTGGTGCGCTCGGCGATTGACAGTGCCACGCGGGCGGTCGAGCTGGGTCTGCCCGCCGACCACATCTGCCTGTCCGCCAAGGTCAGCGGCGTGCAGGACCTCGTGGCCGTCTACCGGGAACTGTCGCGGCGTTCCGATTACCCCCTGCACCTGGGGCTTACCGAGGCGGGCATGGGCAGCAAGGGCATCGTGTCGTCCTCGGCGGCGCTGGCGGTACTGCTTCAGGAGGGCATAGGCGATACCATCCGCGTCTCGCTTACGCCCCAGCCGGGCGCCACGCGCACGCTGGAGGTGGTCGTCGCGCAGGAAATCCTGCAGTCGCTCGGCCTGCGCGCTTTCGCTCCCATGGTGGCGGCGTGTCCGGGGTGTGGGCGCACCACCAGCACCGTCTTCCAGGAACTGGCTGACCGTATCCAGAGCTACCTGCGCGCCCAGATGCCGGTGTGGCGCGACACCTATCCCGGGGTTGAGTCCATGAAGGTGGCCGTCATGGGATGCGTGGTCAACGGCCCGGGTGAGAGCCGTCATGCGGATATCGGCATCAGCCTCCCGGGTACCGGCGAGAGTCCGGTGGCACCGGTGTACATTGACGGCCGGCACGCACTGACGCTCAAGGGCGAAACCATCGCCGAACAGTTCCAGGTCCTGGTGGATGATTATGTCCAGGCCCGGTATGCCAGCGAATTTACCCCCAGAGTTGCCGCCGATGTGGGCGGCGCCACGGCCACCCCTGCGGCCGGTGGCCGCTGAGCGCACTTACCCGGTATCTCTTTTTCTCCTTACGACTTTCGCATGAACTTTCCCAAAATCAATGCGGTGCGCGGCATGAACGACCTGCTGCCGCCGGCCTCGGCGCGGCTCGAGCGCTTTCAGGCGCTGTCCGTGGCCGCGCTGCGCGCCTATGGTTACCGCCAGGTGCGCACCCCCGTGGTCGAACCCACGGCCGTCTTCCGGCGCGGCCTGGGCGAGATCACGGATATCGTCGAAAAGGAGATGTACACCTTTGTCGATGCCCTCAATGGCGATTCGCTCACCCTGCGCCCGGAGAACACAGCCGGCGTCGTGCGCGCGGCCATTGAACACAGCCTCCTGCACGAGGGACCCTGCCGGCTGTGGTACCACGGCCCGATGTTCCGCCATGAGCGCCCCCAGCGTGGCCGCTACCGAGAGTTTTTCCAGACCGGCGCCGAGGCTCTGGGTTTTGCCGGACCGGAGGTGGAAGTCGAGCAGATCCTGCTGCTGGCGCGCCTGTGGAAGGCGCTGGACCTCCCGGACGTGCGCCTGCAGCTCAATACCCTGGGTCAGACGCCCGAGCGCCTACGCCATCGCCAGGACCTCGTGGCCTACCTGCTCGCGCACCGCGATGCGCTCGATCCCGACGCGCAGCGCCGCGTCGAGTCCAACCCCCTGCGCGTGCTCGACTCCAAGCATCCGGCGACGCAGGCCTGCCTGGCCGGTGCGCCGCGCCTGCTGGACTACCTGGGGCCCGAGTCGCTGGGGCACTTTGAGAGGGTGCAGGCCCTGTTGCGCCAGCAGGGCATTGCCTTCGAGATTAATGAGCGCCTGGTGCGCGGCATGGATTACTACAATCTCACGGTGTACGAGTGGGTCACCGACCGCCTGGGTGCACAGGGTACGATCTGTGGGGGCGGGCGCTATGACGGTCTATTTGAACTGCTGGGCGGCAAACCCACCCCGGCCTGTGGTTTTTCCATCGGCGTGGAGCGCGTCCTGGAACTCATGGATGCCTCCAGCGAGGCGACCGCCGCCTGCGACGTCTACGTACTGCACCAGGGGGAGGGCACTTATGATGCAGCCCTGGCCCTGGCCGAGCAGGTTCGGGACGCCGGGCTCGATGTCCTGCTCCATGCGGGAGAGGCCAGCCTCAAGTCGCAGATGAAGAAGGCCGACGGCAGTGGGGCCGAATACGCCCTTATCGTGGGTGCCGAGGAATTGGCGGGCGCCGCGGCGACCATCAAGGCACTGCGTCCGGGGGCGCCGGGCGCCGCATTTGCGCAGCAGGAGCGGGTGCCGGTCGCGCAGGTTGCCGAGCGCCTGGTGGATGCGTTGCTGGCGGCTTCGGGGCTGGATACGCCGAGCCCGGAATAGGGCGCACGACGCAGGGCAGTGGCTCCCCGCGGTATGCGGGTGGGCTCCAGATTGCAGTAAAGCGGGGCAGGGCAGGGTGGCGGCCCCCGGGAATTACCGGACATTGAACGCAGAACGGGAAAGCAGCAATGGCATACGACATCGAGCAGCAGGAATCACTATCGGCAATGAAGGCCTGGTTTGAGGCCTATGGCAACTGGATCATCGGCGCAGCGCTGGTCGTGATCCTCGCGGTCAGCGGCAACTGGGCCTGGAACTGGTACCAGACGCGCGAGTCCGCCGCTGCCGCGACCCTCTTCGAGCAGTACCAGCAGGCCGTGGTGGGCAAGGACGCGGCCAAGGCGCGTGAACTGGCCGGCAGCCTGGTGCAGCAGTACGGTTCGAGCACGTACGCGGCGCTGGCTGCCCTGGTGCAGGCCCGCGCCAGCCTTGAGGCGGGCGATGCAACGGCCTGCAAGGCGCAATTGCACTGGGTCATCGACAAGTCGGGCAACGCCGAGATGGGCGCCCTGGCACGCGTGCGGCTGGCCGGCGTTCTGCTGGACGAAAAAGCCTACGACGAGGGATTGGCGATCCTCGCCGGTGATGCGCCGGCCGCACTGGCCGCGCAGTTCTCGGATCGTCGCGGTGACCTGCTTCTGGCGCAGGGCAAGAGCGCCGATGCGCGCGCGGCCTACACGCGCGCCCTGGAGCAGGCGACTGCGCAGAGCCCGCTGCGCGCCCTCGTGCAGTCCAAGCTTGACGCCCTTCCCGCAGCCAGCTAAGTGACCCATCCCATGCCCATGTTCACGCCGTCCGGTGACCTGCCGGTGTCGCGTATCCCGCTCCGAGGTTCCGGCGCTGCGCTGGCGCTGTTGGCGGCCGTTGTGCTGGCGGCCTGCTCGTCGACCTCCGACAAGCAGGCCAAGCCCGCAGCCCTGACCCCCATCGCGGCGCCCGTCGGGCTGCACCAGGCCTGGGAGGTGGATGTCGGCGACTGCGAAGGCAGCTTTCTGCAACCCAGTGTCCAGGAAAACGCCCTTTACGCGGCCTCGCGCAAGGGTGCGCTGCTGCGCATCGATCCGGCCACGGGTCGGGAAATCTGGCGGGTCCAGGTGGAGGGGGGCATTGCTGCTGGCGTGGGCAGCGATGGTCTGACGGTGGCCGTGGCGGGTCCGCGTGGCAACGTCGTCGCCTTTGATGCGAGCGGCGCCCGCCTGTGGGAGGCGCAGGCCTCGAGCGACATCATCGCGCCGCCGCTGGTAGGGCATGCGTTGGTGATCGTGCGATCTACCGACCAGCGCATTGCCGCCTATGACATTGCCAGCGGCAAGCGCCTGTGGGTCTACCAGAAGCAGCAGCCCGCCTTGTCCCTGCGCATCGAAGCGAACATGGTGTTCGTGGGTGACAGTGTCGTGGTGGGCTTCCCCGGGGGCCGGCTGGCCGCCATTGCCCTGGCCAACGGCGCAGGGCGCTGGGAAGCTGGTGTCTCGGAGCCCAAGGGAGCAACGGAAGTCGAGCGTCTCGCCGATGTCTTCGGCGTGCCCGCGGTGACCGCCACGGACGTCTGTTCCGCCTCCTACCAGGGACGCATTGCCTGCTTTGATCCCCGCAGTGGGGACCTGCACTGGGCCCGCGAATTCTCGGCGGGAACCGGTGTCCTGATTGCCGGAGACGCCGTCGTGGGCGTGGATACCGCCTCGCATCTGAGCGCCTTTACGCGCGCCTCGGGTGCGTCGCTCTGGCAATCCTCGGCCCTGCTCAATCGCAACCTGAGCGCACCGGTGCTTATCGGCAAATATGTTGCCGTGGGCGACCTGGAGGGCAAGATCCACCTGCTGCGCCTGGACGATGGCAGTCTCGCCGGGCGCTTTGAAGGCGGCCGTGGCGCGCTCATCAGTACGCCGCAGCCCTGGAACGGGGGCGCCATAATCCAGACCGACCGTGGCCGCGTCTACCTGCTGACCCTGGCCAGCTAGGAAGATCCGTGAAGCCCGTCGTCGCGATTGTCGGCCGCCCCAACGTGGGCAAGTCGACGCTGTTCAACCGGCTGACCCGCACACGATCGGCGCTGGTTGCGGATATCGCGGGCCTGACGCGCGACCGCCATTATGGCGACGGACGGGTAGGGCCCATGCCCAGCCTGATCATCGATACCGGCGGTTTTGACCCGGCCGACGCCAGCGGTATGCAGCATGCCGTGAACCAGCAGGCCGAGCAGGCCATCGCCGAGAGCGACGTCCTGCTGTTCGTGCTCGATGCCCGCTCCGGACTCACGGGTCACGACCTGCGCATCGCCGAGCGCCTGCGCGTGAGTGGCCGGCGCATCCTTACCGTTATCAACAAGGCAGAGGGCCTGCCGGAATCGGCCTTTGCCGAATTCCACGAGCTGGGTCTGGGGGAACTGCACCCGATCGCGGCCGCGCATGGCGAGGGCGTGGGCTCCCTCATGGACGCCGCGCTGGGTCCGCACCTGCAGGTGCCCGGCCAGATCGAGGATGCCGACCCCGAGGCCGGCCGCCCGCGCAACCGCGTGGCCATCGTGGGCCGTCCCAACGTGGGCAAATCCACGCTGGTCAATGCCCTGCTGGGCGAGAACCGCATGATCGCCTTTGATGCGCCCGGCACCACCCGGGATGCGATTGAGGTTGATTTCGTTTACGGCGGACAGCCGTTCGTGCTGATCGACACGGCCGGTCTGCGCCGCAAGGGCAAGGTCTTTGAGTCCATCGAGAAATTCTCGGTGGTCAAGACCCTGCAGGCGATCGACCAGTGCAATGTCGTGGTGCTACTCCTGGACGCCGCCTCCGAGATCGCCGAACAGGACGCCCATATTGCCGGTTACATACTGGAGAGTGGCCGCGCCCTCGTCCTGGCCGTCAACAAGTGGGATGGCCTGGACAGCGAGCAGCGCGAGCGCATACGCCGGGAAATGGACCGCAAGCTGCATTTCCTGAGCTGGGCGCGCACGCACCAGATTTCCGCGCTGCGCGGCACCGGCCTGGGTGCCCTGATGAAATCCGTGGTGGCCGCGGAAGCCGCGGCCTTTGCCAAGCTGCCCACACCCAAGCTCACGCGTGCCCTGCGTGCCGCCGTAGAGCGCCAGGAACCGGCCCGCTCGGGCATGACGCGCCCCAAGATGCGCTACGCGCACCAGGGAGGCTCGAACCCGCCGCTCATCATCGTGCACGGCAATTCCCTCTCCCACGTGCAGGACAACTACCGGCGCTACCTCGAAGGCTGGTTTCGCCGGGAATTCGGACTCGAAGGCACGCCCTTGCGTATCGAGTTCCGCAGCAGCAGCAACCCCTTCGTGGAGTCGCGCGAACGTCCGGGGCGCGGGCGCGCTGGCAAAGCGCGCGCTTTTCCAGTAGATTGATTCAGCGACTGCCGCTACCGGTGCTTTTGCGCGGGGCAGGTTGGTGTGCGCCGTATCTCCTTTTTGGGGACGGTCGCACTGCGGGATGCGCCATCGGGCCATCACCGTCCGCTGAATTCCACCATTGACCGGAGTCACCATGAGCAATAAGGGCCAACTTCTACAAGACCCGTTCCTCAACGCCCTGCGCAAGGAACATGTGCCTGTGTCTATCTACCTGGTCAACGGCATCAAGCTGCAGGGTCAGATCGAATCCTTCGACCAGTACGTGGTCCTGCTGCGCAACACCGTCACCCAGATGGTCTACAAGCACGCGGTATCCACCGTGGTACCCGCCCGGCCCGTGAACCTGGGCCCGGAGAGCGAAGCCTGAGCACGGATCGCGCCTCTGCGATAGCGGCGGCCACGGCGCCGCCGCGTGCGCTGCTCGTGCAGGTTGCCCTGCGCGGTGCGGCCTTTGACCCGGAAGCGCAGGAGGAGCTGCAGCAACTGGTGCACAGCGCGGGCCTGCAGAGCGCCGAGCTCATCCTGGCGCGCCGTGACCGGCCCGATCCGGCTCATTTCGTGGGCAGCGGCAAAGTGCAGGAGCTGCAGGCGCGCGGCCGCGAGCTGGGCGCCAGCGTGCTGGTCATCGACACCCAGCTCTCGCCGGTGCAGCAGCGCAACCTGGAAAAGGACGTGGGCCTGCCGGTAATGGACCGCACCGGACTCATCCTGGACATCTTCTCGCGGCGGGCCCAGAGCCGCGAGGGCAAGTTGCAGGTGGAACTGGCGCAGCTCAACTACCTGTCGACCCGCCTCGTGCGCGGCTGGACCCACCTGGAGCGCCAGCGTGGTGGTATCGGCCTGCGCGGCGGCCCTGGCGAAAAGCAGATCGAACTGGACCGGCGCATGATCGGCACGCGCGTCAAGCAGCTGCGCGAAAAGCTGCGCGTGCTGGAGCGCCAGCGGGGTACCCAGCGGCGGGCACGCGAGCGCGGCGGCGTGTACCGCGTCTCCCTGGTGGGCTATACCAATGCGGGCAAATCCACGCTTTTCAATGCACTTACCAACGCGGGCGCCTACGCCGCGGACCAGCTTTTTGCCACCCTCGACACGACCTCACGGCGCTGCTACGCCGGCCCGGGCGTCGCCTTCGTGCTCTCCGACACCGTGGGTTTCGTGCGCGACCTGCCTCACACCCTGGTCGAGGCGTTCCGCTCCACCCTCGACGAAACGGCCCATGCCGACCTGCTGCTGCATGTCATCGATGCCGCCAGCCCGGCGCGGTCCGAGCAGGCGCACGAGGTCGAGCAGGTCCTCGAGGAGATCGGTGCGCGCGACGTGCCGCTGCTGCGGGTGTACAACAAGGTCGACCGGCTGGGGCGCGCGCCCTCGGTCGAGTACGATGCCTGTGGTAGCATCAATGCGGTCTGGTTGAGTGCGCAGGGTGGTGCTGGCGTAGGCCTGCTGCGCGAGGCGATCGCCACGCGCATCGCCGCGCGTGAACAGGAGCGCGGCCTGCACGAGCGTGAACGGCGCCCGGCGCCGGATGCGGACCCGGCGGCGGACCTGAACGAGGCACCGCCGTCGTCCCCCTTTGAAACCGTTAACTCGGAACACCGCAATATCTTTGATGCCTGCTGATCGCGCGATGGCCACGGCCCTGGAGCACCCCCCTGCGGGTAACGACAATTCGGCGATGAGCGCCGACGGGCCGCGCACACCGCGGCGTCCGAGCCCCTCCGAGGGGCCCCCAGACCTCGACGAACTCTGGAGAGATTTCAACCAGCGCCTGTCCCGTCTTTTTGGCGGCAGTGGCGGCCTCGGCAAGACGCCGGAGGGCGGCGGCAACAGCCCGCGCGAGGCGCGCCAGGCCGGTATCGGCGTGGTGGTCGTGCTGGCCACCGTCTTCATCATCTGGATGTGCACGGGCATTTACACCGTGCAGGAGGGGCAGGTGGGCGTCGTGTCCACCTTCGGCCGCTACGATTCCACCACGTCCCCGGGCTTGAGCTGGCGTGCCCCCTGGCCCATCCAGGCCCATGAGATCGTCGACGTCTTCACGCAGCGCAAGGTCGATATCGGCATGCATGGCGGCGCCGACCGGCTCAAGGAAGCCCTCATGCTCACCGATGATGAAAACATCGTCGACATGCAGTTCGAGGTGCAGTACCGGGTGAAGGCGGGCCCCGAAGGCGCCCGTGACTACGTCTACGGCAGCCGCTTCTCGCGCGATTCCCGCGACGGCGATCCCAGTCAGGTGGTCCTGCAGGCGGCCGAATCCTCCATGCGCGAGGTGGTCGGGCGCCGCAAGATGGACGAGGTGCTCTTCGGTTCGCGCCAGGAAATCGCCGATGAGGTGCGCGATGGCATCCAGGGCATGCTCGACCGCTATTCCACCGGCCTGCAGGTGTCCGCGGTCGCGATCCAGAATGCCCAGCCGCCCGACCAGGTGCAGGCGGCCTTTGACGACGCCTCCAAGGCCGTCCAGGACCGCCAGCGCCAGATCAACGAGGGCCAGGCCTACGCCAATGACGTGGTGCCGCGGGCCCGCGGCAACGCCGCGCGCCTTACCCAGGAGGCCGATGGCTACCGGGTGCGCGTCGTCGAAACCGCCGAGGGCGATGCCGCGCGTTTTCGCCAGGTGCTGGCCGAATACGCCAAGGCGCCCGGCGTTACGCGCGAGCGCATGTACCTGGACACCATGCAGCAGATCTTCACCAGCACCTCCAAGGTGCTCATTGACAGCCACAGCAGTTCGCAGCTCCTCTACCTGCCGCTGGACAAGCTCCTGCAGCAGGGCATGGGGGAGGCCGGTGCGCATGCTGCCCTGGGGGCGCCGCCGGCGAGCGTGCCCGAGCCGGCCAGCGTGCCGCCGGCACGCGATGCCACGCGCAGCCGTGACCGGGAAGGGCGCTGAGCCATGAACCGCATACTGCTTACCGTCGTGGGCGTGGTCGTGGCCGGCATTTTCCTGCGCCTGTCCGTCTTTATTGTCGACCAGCGCCAGTCGGTCATCGTGTTCAAGCTGGGGCAGATCGTGCGCGTCATCAACGAGCCCGGGCTGCATTTCAAGACGCCGCTCGTCGAGAACGTCGAGATGGTGGACCGGCGCATCCTCACGATCGATTCGGCAACGCCCGACCGCGTGCAGACCTCGGAAAAGAAGAACCTGCTCATCGATTCGTTCGTCAAGTGGCGCGTCACGGATGCGCGCGCCTACTGGATCAGCTTCCAGGGCAGCGAACGGGCCGCCGAGGAGCGCATGTCCACCCTGGTGCGCGATGCCATGAACCAGGCCGTGAACAAACGTACCGTCACGGAAATCACCTCGCGCGAGCGCGACCGCGCCATGGAGGAGATCCGCGTGGCGGTGCAGGAGCGCGTCAAGGACCTGGGCGTGACCATCGTCGACGTGCGCCTGCGTCACGTGGATTTCGTGCCAGAGATCATGAGCGATTCCGTCTACCCGCGCATGGCCGCCGAGCGCAAGCGCGTGGCCAACGAGCAGCGCTCCATTGGTGGCGCGGAGGCCGAGAAAATCAAGGCCGATGCCGACCGCCAGCGCGAGGTGCTGCTGGCCGAGGCCTATCGGGATGCCCAGCGCGTCAAGGGCGAGGGCGATGCCAAGGCCGCGGCCATCTATTCCAAGGCCTTTGGCGCCAATCCGGAGTTCTACGCCTTTTACCGCAGCCTGGACGCCTACCGGCAGAGCTTCAAGAGCCGCTCCGATACCCTGGTCGTTGATCCCTCCTCCGAGTTCTTCAAATACCTGAAGAATTCTGGCGGGTCGGGCGCGGCGCACTAACGCCTGCCGCCCCGCACGCCCGTGGCCCGCTGGCTGCTGCCGGAAAACCTCTCCGACGTCCTGCCCGAGGAGGCCCAGCGCGTGGAGGCTCTGCGCCGCTCGCTGCTGGACCTGTTCCGCAGTTTCGGCTACGAACTCGTCATACCGCCCCTGCTCGAACACCTCGAATCCCTGCTCACGGGTAGCGGCCACGACCTGGGACTCAGCACCCTCAAGCTCGTGGACCAGCTGAGCGGGCGTACCCTGGGCGTGCGCGCAGATACAACGCCACAGGTGGCGCGCATTGACTCCCATATCCTGAACCGCCCGGGCGTGGCCCGGCTGTGCTACGCCGGCTCCACCCTGCGCGCACGGCCCCTGCATCCGTTGGCCAGCCGCGAGCCCATACAGCTAGGGGCCGAAATCTATGGCGATGCGGACTTTGGCGCTGACCGGGAGGTGCTCGCACTGGCCGTACGCGCGGCACGGCTCGTCCTGGCGGGCAGTACGCCCGTGCCCCGACTCCACGTAGACCTGGGCCATACCGCGGTGTTGCGCGCCCTGCTGGGCGACGTACTGCAGGCGAGCGACGCCGTGGAAGGGGTCCTGCAGGCCCTGACGAGCAAGGATCCGGGCGCCCTGGCACGGGCCAGCGCCGGGATGCCCCAGGCGCTGCAGGAAGCCCTGGGCCAGCTTATCGGCCTCGTGGGCGGCCCGGAGGTGCTCGAGCGCGCCCGACGCAGCCTGCCGCCGTCTGCGGCCCTGGAAAGGGCCCTGGACGAACTTGGGATACTTGCGCGCGATTGCGCCGCGGACGCCGTCAGCATTGACCTGGCGGACCTGCATGGGTTCCGCTATCACACCGGGGCGACCTTTGCCCTTTATGTGGCAGGGGCCAGCAGCCCGCTGTTGCGCGGCGGGCGCTACGATGACATCGGCTTGGCGTTTGGCCGGGCGCGGCCGGCAACCGGATTTTCCCTGCTTGACCTGCGCGAGGCGGCGCAATGGGCGCCGGCAGCAACGGCACGTGCGGTGCGGGCCCCCCGGGGGGATTCCCCCGCCCTGGCGCTGGCCGTCGAGCAGCTGCGTGCCCAGGGGCATATCGTGGTGCAGGCCGCGGCGCACAGTGAGCTGGGCGTGGCACTGCAGGTGGACCGTGCGCTGGTGGAGCGCGACGGGCAATGGATCGTGCAGGACCTAGCGTGAGCACACAAAGAAACCGGGAGCAACATGTCGCGTAATGTGGTGGTGGTTGGGACCCAGTGGGGAGACGAGGGCAAGGGCAAGATCGTCGACTGGCTCACCGAGCAGGCCAACGGTGTCGTGCGCTTCCAGGGCGGGCACAATGCCGGGCATACCCTGGTCATCGGCGATCGCAAGACCATCCTGCGCCTGATCCCCTCGGGCATCCTGCGGCCCTCCGTGGCCTGTTACATCGGCGCGGGCGTGGTGCTCTCGCCCCAGGCCTTGCTCGCCGAAATCGACGAGCTGGGGGCGGCCGGGGTTGACGTGCCCTCGCGCCTGTCCATCAGCGGCAGCTGCCCGCTCATCCTGGACTACCACGTGGCCGTTGACCGCGCGCGCGAGCTGCGCCGCGGCAACGACAAGATCGGCACGACGGGGCGGGGCATAGGCCCGGCCTACGAGGACAAAGTCGCGCGCCGCGCCGTGCGCGCCCAGGACCTTTTCGATCCCACGCGCTTCGAGGAGCGGGTGCGCGAAGCCCTCGATCTGCACAATTTTGTCCTGACCCATTACCTCAAGGCGGCGGCGGTCGACGCCCAGATGGTCATTGAATCGACGTTGCGGCTCGCCGAGCGCATCACGCCGATGATTACCGATGTCTCGCACAAGCTCCATCTGGCCATGGGGCGGGGCGATCGCCTGCTCTTTGAAGGCGCCCAGGGCACGCTCCTGGACGTCGATCACGGCACCTATCCCTTCGTCACCTCCAGCAATACGCTGGCCGGTGCAGCGGCCACCGGGGCCGGCGTGGCCCCGCAGCGCCTGCACTACGTGCTGGGCATTACCAAGGCCTACGCCACCCGTGTGGGCTCCGGGCCGTTCCCGACCGAACTGCTCGATGCGACCGGCGAGCGCCTGCGCGAAAAGGGCGGCGAGTATGGCTCCGTAACCGGCCGCCCGCGCCGCTGTGGGTGGTTTGACGGCGCAGCCCTGCGCCGCTCCGTGCAGCTCAATGGCACCACGGGGCTGTGCATCACCAAGCTCGATGTCCTGGACGGGCTGCCCATCGTGCGCCTGTGCACGGGTTACCGCCACGGCGATACGGTGAGCGACATCCTGCCCTTCGGCGCCGACGAGGTGGCACGCTGCGAGCCGGTGTACGAGGATTTCCCGGGCTGGTCCGAATCCACCTTCGGCACCCGCGACTGGGACGCACTGCCACTGGGGGCACGCCAGTTCCTGCAGCGCCTGGCCGAGGTGGCCGGCGTGCCCATCGACATGGTATCCACCGGACCGGAACGGGACCAGACCATCGTCCTGCGCCATCCGTTTCTCGCCCCCCTGGCCTGAGGGCCGCATGCAGGGAGGCTCGGGGGGTGAGGGGACGGCAGCGCCGGCTGCGCAGCCCCCGTCCCCGCCGCGTTTGCTGGTGGTGGACTGGCCAACCTACCACCAGCTTATCGAGCGGCTGGTGGTGCAGGTCCATGCCTCGGGCTACGCCTTTGACTCGCTGCTGTGCCTGGCGCGTGGGGGGCTGCGCGTGGGTGACGTGATGTCCCGGGTGTATGAAGTACCGCTCTCGATCCTGTCCACGAGTTCCTACCGCGAAGCCGGCGGTACGAAGGCTGGTGCTCTGGATATTGCCCGCTTCATCACTGGCACGGGTGCCGAACCGCATGGCCGCGTGCTGCTGGTCGATGACCTCGTCGACAGCGGTGTAACGCTGGCCCGGGTCGTGGAACACCTGCGGGAACGGTTTGCCGGGATACGGGAGATCCGTACGGCGGTTCTATGGTACAAGGTGTGTTCCAGCGTGGTGCCCGACTATTTTGTCGAGCAGCTGGACGATAACCCCTGGATTCAACAGCCTTTTGAGCACTACGACCAGCTGCGTCCGGCCGAACTGGCCCGCGCGCTGGCGGCGCGCCTTCCTTCAAATCTCGCCGTTCAGGCGGTGAAGGAGCCTGTGCCGGACCGTGCGGATGGTGCCCAGGAGAGGACTCGAACCTCCACGTCTGTTTAGGACGCCAGGACCTGAACCTGGTGCGTCTACCAATTTCGCCACCTGGGCAATGCAATTGCAACGGAGGGCGCATTCTAATTCCAAGACTCAGCTTGTCAAATGGCGCGAAATAAACCCGAAACTCCAGAACTTCCCGCACCCCCCTTTACGGCGGCCAGCAAAGCGGCTGCGCTAGAGGCGCTGGCGCGTTCCGGCACCCCCTTGAAACCCCAGGAACTGGCCTCTCTCATGGGGCTGGCACCCGCCGATTACCCCGAGCTCGAGGGTGTGCTGGGGGAACTCGAACGCGGCGGCCAGGTGGTGCGCAACCGTGCCGGCCTGGTGCTCATGGCGGCCCGTGCCAACCTGCTCTCCGGCCAGGTGCAGGGCCACCGGGACGGCTTTGGCTTCCTCATTCGCGACGACCGCGGACCCGATGTGGTCCTCTCCGAACACGAAATGAGCAAGCTCGTGCACGGCGACCGTGCCCTGGTACGCGTGAGCGGCACCGACCGGCGCGGCCGGCCCGAGGGCGAGATCGTCGACGTCATCGAGCGGCGCACCACGCGGCTGGTCGGTCGCCTGCTCAACGAGCGCGGGGTGAGTGTCGTGGTGCCCGAAGACCAGCGCATACGGCATGACATCCTCGTGCCGCCGCAGGCCAGTGGCGGCGCCAGCGAAGGTCAGGTCGTGGTCGTGGAAATCGTGCAGCAGCCCCAGCGCAACATGCAGGCCGTGGGTCGCGTGGTGGAGGTGCTCGGCGAGATCGACGACCCGGGCATGGAAATCGAGATTGCCGTGCGCAAATTTGGCGTGCCGCATATTTTCCCGGACGCCGTGCTCGAGGCCGCGCGCGCGCTGCCCACCGAGGTACGGCGCAAGGACATGACCGGGCGCATCGACCTGCGCGACATCGCTCTGGTCACCATCGACGGCGAGGACGCGCGCGATTTTGACGATGCGGTGTACTGCGAGGCCGACGGCAAGAAGGGCTGGCGCCTCATCGTGGCCATCGCCGACGTCGACCACTATGTGGCGGCGGGTTCGGCCATAGACCGCGAGGCGCAGTCGCGCTCCACCTCCGTGTATTTCCCGCGCCGCGTCATCCCCATGCTGCCGGAAGAGCTGTCCAACGGGCTGTGTTCGCTCAAGCCGGACGTCGATCGCCTGGTCATGGTGTGCGACATGACGGTGGGCAAGGATGGCAACGTGCGCGGCTACCAGTTTTATCGGGCCGTGATGCACTCGCACGCGCGCCTGACCTACAACGAGGTGTGGGAGGCGCTCTCCAACCCGGCCAGCCGCGCCGCCGCCAAGCATGCCAGGCTGCTGCCACGCCTGCACGAGCTGCACGAGGTCTACCGTGCCTTCGCCAAGGCGCGCAGCCAGCGTGGCGCGCTCGAGCTCGAGACCACCGAAACCCAGATCATCTGCGACCCCAATGGGCGCATCGAGCGCATCGTGGCGCGCGTGCGCAATGACGCGCACCGGCTCATCGAAGAGTGCATGCTGGCGGCCAACGTCTGCACCGCCGATTTCCTCGAGCGCAAGAAGCACCTGGCGCTGCTGCGCGTCCATGAGGGGCCTACGCCGGCCAAGCTCGAGACGCTGCGCGCCACGCTCAAGGCCTTCTCGCTGCAGCTGGGCGGCGGCGACGCCCCCCAGCCCAGCGACTACGCGCAACTCATCGAACGCATGCGGGCCCGCCCCGATGCGCCGCTGCTGCACATGCTGCTGCTGCGCTCCATGCAGCAGGCGCAGTACAGCCCGCACAACGCGGGCCACTTCGGTCTGGCCTACGCCGCCTACGCCCACTTCACCTCGCCGATCCGGCGCTACCCTGACCTGCTGGTGCACCGCGCCATCAAGGCCATCCTGGAAGGGCGCAGTTTCGTGCCCCGGGTGATGGGACCGGCGGAGCAGGAAGCAACCGCCGAGCCCATGGCGCGCTGGGAGCAGCTGGGCACCCTGTGTTCGGCCCACGAGCGGCGCGCCGACGAGGCATCGCGCGACGTCGAGGCCTGGCTCAAGAGCTATTACGTCCGGGAACGCGTCGGCGAGACCTTCTCCGGCTCGATCAGCGCCGCCGTACCCTTCGGCCTGTTCGTGGTGCTCGATGAACTGCACGTGGAAGGTCTGGTGCACGTCTCCGAGCTGGGCAGCGAGTATTTCCAGTTCAATGAGGCCACGCATGAGCTGCGCGGCGAGCGCACCGGGATCCGCTACCGCCTGGGCGACCGCCTCACGGTGCAGGTTGCCCGCGTGGATCTGGAGGCGCGGCGCATCGAGTTTCGCCTGGTCAAGCCCGGCGAGCTTCTGCGGGTACCCGGAGAACCGGCCACGACGCGCCCGGCACCCTCCCGCACGACGCGCGTGGCGCCAGCGGGCGAGGGCGTGGAGGAGCGCCGCCAGCGTCAGGCCAAGCGCGCCGAGCGCCTGTCGGCACGGCGCGCCAAGCCGGCCGCGGGGCCGGCCAAGGCGGCGGCCCGGCCAGCCAAGGCCGAACGCGCGGGTGCCCGCAGGCGCCGCAAATAGGACCGGTATGGAATCGACGAGCGGTAAGCACATTCTTGCGGGTTTCCACGCGGTCAACGCACGCCTGCGTACGGACCCGGCCTCCATCGAGGTGCTGTATTTCGACACCACCCGCCGGGACGCCCGCATGCAGCAGCTGCTGGCGCGCGCCGCCGAAGCGCAGGTGCGCTGCGTGGCCGCCGATGCGCGGCGCCTGGAGGGCCTGTCGCCGGAGGCGCCCCACCAGGGCGTGGTGGCGCAGGCCAGCACCCGCCATGCCGCCGGCACGGTGACCCATTTCGAGGACCTGCTCAACGGCGTGAACCCCCAGACCTTCCTGCTGGTACTCGATGGCGTGACCGACCCGCGCAACCTCGGGGCCTGCATGCGCACCGCGGCTGCCGCCGGGGTGGACGCCGTGATCGTCCCGCGCGATCGCTCGGCGTCGCTCACCACGGTTGCGGCCAAGGCCGCTGCGGGCGCTGCCGATTCCCTGGCCTTGGTCACGGTCACCAATCTGGCGCGCGCCATGAAGGACATGCAGGATGCCGGGATCTGGATCGTCGGGGCCGAAATGGAGGCGACGCGCAGCCTCTACGAGGTGGACCTGACCGGGCCGCGCGCGTGGGCCCTGGGCGCCGAGGGCTCGGGCTTGCGCCGCCTGACCCGCGAGCGCTGCGACGAACTGGTGCACATTCCCATGGCCCCCGGCATGGAAAGCCTCAACGTGTCCGTAGCGGCGGGCGTGTGCCTGTTCGAGGCGCGCCGCCAGCGCAGCGCGGCCGCAGCCAGGGCGCAGGCCTGATGGCCGGAAAATCGCGGCATTTGCGGGCTTGGCGCTTGCCTGCGGAGCGAAATTCGCGTTAGAATCAACGGCTTTACCCTTGCTGCACCGTAAATTTCCGGTGGCTGCGCCGTGCCTCCCTTTTCAACCGGGGCGTACGGCCGGCAATCGGAAATACCGTTTTTCCCGGCAGGCCTCGCGGCCGTTGCCGTAAACGGGCAGCTAATCCCCGCAGCTGCACCCGGGGACATCCCCAAGGAGCCATTGATGCGTCACTATGAAGTCTGTTTCATCGTTCATCCGGACCAGAGCGAACAGGTCCCGGCAATGATCGAGCGCTACCGCACCCTCGTCACCGCACAGGGTGGACTGGTGCACCGGGTCGAGGACTGGGGCCGCCGCCAGCTGGCCTACCCCATCGAGAAACTCGTGAAGGCCCATTACATCCTGTTCAACATCGAGTGCACGAAGCCCACGCTCGACGAACTCGAACACGGTTTTCGCTACAACGACGCCGTGCTGCGCCACCTGACCGTCGGCATGAAAAAGGCCGTCACCACCCCCAGCCCGATGATGAAGGTCGTCGAGAAGGAAGAGTCGCGCAAGACGGTGTCCGAGCCTGCGGGCGCGGTCGTCTGAGTCTGGCGCCGGCAGCGGGACGGGTCGCGGGCGTGTGCAAGGCCGCGGCGGGATCCCGGTGAACCAGTTGTCCCTTACCGGAAAGCTGGTCGAACGCTCGGCGCTGCGCTTCACGCCTGCGGGTATCCCGGTGGTGGAAGCGCAGTTCGAGCACTGCTCGGAACTGGTCGAAGGCGGCATGCTGCGCAAACTGGCCTTTACCTTTGACGCCGTGCTGATCGGCGATCTGGCCCGGACCCTGGGTAATGAGGGGCTGGGAGGGGAAATGGCCCTGCGCGGGTTTGTCGCGCCGCGCAGCCGCCGCAGTACACGGCTACAGGTACACGTAACGGAATTCACCCGGCTGGAAGTCCCCGCAGCACCTGCGGGCAGCAGCCGGAACGATGAAAACAGCTAGCAAGAACGGAGTTCAACATGGCAACAGCCCGCAAGAGCAGCAGCAAGACGAAGGCCGGTTTCAAGGGGAAGGGAAAGCCCAATGGCCGCCGCGGTCAGCAGCAAAACGCGCTTTTCAAGCGCCGCAAGTTCTGCCGTTTCACGGCCGAGAAGGTCGAACTGATCGACTACAAGGACGTTGAAACGCTGCGCGATTTCATCCAGGACAACGGCCGCATCATCCCGGCCCGCCTGACTGGCACCAAGGCGCACTACCAGCGCCAGCTGGACTCGGCGATCAAGCGCGCGCGCTTCCTGGCCCTGCTGCCTTACACCGACATTCATTGATCCCGAGCCCGCCATGCAAATCATTCTTCTTGAAAAAATCGTCAATCTGGGCCAGCTGGGCGAAGTCGTCCGGGTCAAGGACGGGTACGCCCGCAACTTCCTGATCCCGACCGGCAAGGCGCGCCGCGCCACGGAATCGGCCATCAAGGAATTCGAAGTGCGCCGCGCCGAACTCGAGCACGTGCACGCCGAGCGCCTGAAGTCGGCGCAGGAGCAGGGCGAGCGCCTGCAGGGCCTGAGCCTGCAGATCACGGCCAAGTCGGGCGTGGACGGCCGTCTGTTCGGTTCCGTCACCAACTTTGACATCGCTGAAGCGCTGGGCAAGCAGGGCTTTGAGGTTCCCAAGGCCAGCGTGCGCATGCCCGTGGGCCCGCTCAAGGCCGTGGGTGACCACAAGGTGTCCGTGGCGCTGCATACTGATGTCGTGGTGGAAATCACGGTTTCGGTGCTGGGCGAACACGCCTAAGCGCTGCCGCAGTGCGGGGCGGCTGCGGCCGCCCCGGTTGTCGGCGGGCCGACTGCCAGCGGCAGTCAGCTTGCTATAGTGACCGCGAACTCGGGAGAAAACATGAATTCGCCGGTTGCGGATCCGCAGCTGGCGGCGGTACGTACGCCGCCGCATTCGGTAGAGGCCGAGCAGTCGGTACTCGGTGGACTGTTGCTCGACAACGGCGCCTGGGACCGCATCGCCGATCGCATCGTCGCGGAAGATTTCTACCGCCACGATCACCGTCTCATTTTCCAGCACATCTCGCGCCTGATCGACCAGTCGCGACCGGCCGATGCCATCACCGTCTTCGAGGCCCTGCAGACCAGTGGCAAGGCGGGCGATGCCGGCGGACTTGCCTACCTCAATTCCCTCGCGCTCAACACGCCGGGCGCCGCCAATATCCGGCGGTACGCGGAAATCGTGCGGGAACGCGCCGTATTGCGCCGTCTGGTGGGCGTTGGGGAGCAGGTAGCGGCTTCGGCGCTCAATCCCCAGGGCCGCGAGGCCAAGCAGATCCTGGATGAAGCCGAAACCCTGGTGTTCCAGATCGCCGAGATGGGGGCGCGCGACCGTGGCGGCTTCCAGAAACTCGAACCCCTGCTGGGCAAGGTGGTCGAGCGCATCCAGGAACTGTTCGACCGGGGCGATACCGGAGACGTGACCGGGGTGCCCAGCGGTTTCACCGACCTGGATTCCAAGACGGCCGGTTTCCAGGAAGGCGACCTCATCATCGTGGCCGGCCGCCCCTCCATGGGCAAGACGGCGCTCGCGCTCAACATGGCCCAGCACGTGGCTATCGACATGCAGATGCCGGTTGCGGTGTTCTCCATGGAAATGGGTGCTGAACAACTGGCCATGCGCCTGCTGGGCTCCGTGGGACGCATCGATGCCCATCGGCTGCGTACCGGCCGCCTGATCGACGAGGACTGGCCCAAGCTGAGCGAGGCCATCGAGCGCATGCATTCGGCCCCGCTGCACATCGACGAGACCCCGGGGCTCAACGCCCTGGAGCTGCGCGCCCGTTCCCGGCGCCTGGCGCGGGAATACGGCAAGCTGGGGCTCATCGTCGTGGACTACCTGCAGCTCATGTCGGGCAGCTCGCAAAGCGAAAACCGGGCCACGGAAATTTCCGAAATATCCCGTTCGCTCAAGGGCTTGGCCAAGGAACTCAAGGTTCCCGTGATTGCCCTGTCGCAGCTTAACCGCACCGTCGAGCAGCGCACGGACAAGCGCCCGGTCATGTCCGACCTGCGCGAATCGGGCGCCATTGAGCAGGACGCCGACGTCATCCTGTTCATTTACCGCGACGAGGTGTACAACCCCGAAAGTCCGGACAAGGGAATTGCCGAAATCATCATCGGCAAGCAGCGTAACGGACCCATAGGACGCATACAGCTGCGCTTTGGCGGCGAGCACACCCGGTTTGATAATCTCTCGCTTTCCGGCAAGCCTTTCTGAATCCCTGAAGATGAGCCAGGTACACGACGTGCAGGAACCCGGGATGGTAGACACCGCGGCCGAGCCGGCGGTGCAGGCGCGCCTGGGCCTGGAGCGGCCCGAGCCGCGCTTCTGGCGCGGCGCCCTGGTGCGCCTGCGCCTGCGCGACCGGCGCTTCTATCCGCTCTTCAACCTGCACGCGCAACTGTGTACCGGTGCCGTGGAAGCGCTGCTGCAGCTTCTGGCGGACCTCAATGACCCGCGTGGCATGGTGCGCGAAATCGAGGCGCTGGAGAAGCGCGCGGACAGCATCGTCGATGAGGTGCATACCGCGGTGCGCCGCTCGCTCTTTCCCCCGCACCCGCGCGCCGCCATCGTCGACCTGATCAACCGCCTGGACGACATTCTGGACCTCACCGAGGACGCCGCCCAGACCATCCACCTCTACCACGTCACGGCCCTCACGCCCGAGGCCATGCGCCTGGCCCAGCTCGCGCTGGACAGCGTGCGCCTCATCGAGCAGGCGGTCAGCATGCTCTCCTCCCCCGAGCGCGGGCAGGAGCTCCTGGCGCTGTGCGCCCGTATTG
>Ga0209067_10000543_pt1 | contig 24044 bp, 14 predicted proteins | sample ColStrG_CSR_2013_FD_187199 | JGI IMG/M metagenome (GOLD analysis project Ga0209067, IMG submission 187199) | Freshwater sediment microbial communities in response to fracking from Pennsylvania, USA - Cold Stream Run_MetaG_CSR_2013 (SPAdes)... | ecosystem: Environmental > Aquatic > Freshwater >... | reverse complement strand
CATGAGCCTGGCTTACGGCGAGCAGGGCCAGTATTCGCGCGCCGTGGAATCGCCGCAAGCGCCGATGAAGCCCCCGGCGCAGATCAAGGTGCAGTTCGTGGATGTGACGAAGGAGGCGGGGATACTTGGTGAAGGCACACCTACGCTCACACGCGGCGCCGCTTCGTATTGGGGGCCTGGCGCCTGTTTCCTTGATTTCAATAACGACGGGAGGATTGACATTTTTCTGCCGCAGAACGGTGCGCGGGGTATGTCGTTATACCAAAATCTTGGCAACGGGAAGTTTCAGGATGTCACGGCGCGGGCGGGATTTGATCCAGCGTTGCAAGCCTCGAGCTGTACTGCCGGTGACTATGACAACGATGGCTTTACCGATCTGGCTGTGATCCTCGACGGGCGTGTGGTCATGTTCCACAACGAAAAGAACGGCACTTTTAAGAATGCGACAGAGGCGACGGGCGTCAAGAATGGGGGAATCGCAGCAGGTGTCACCTTTGTCGATTACGACCATGACGGTGATCTCGACTTGTACGTCACTCAGGTGAACAAGGCAAGAGTTGGCGACGTGAGTATCTCTCCTCACCAGATGTGGCGCAACAATGGAAACGGGACATTTACCAACCAAACCGATGAGACCGGGCTTGCGGGTACCGGCGGAGCAGCCGGGGCGGTCGGTACGGACTACAACAATGACCGCGCCGTTGACATTGCCGTATCGGGTGTGGAGCGAACTCTGTTCGAGAATCCGCGGGAAGGGAAATTCAAACCGCACGTATTCCTGGCGGTGCCGAACCCGCAAGACTTACCAATGGTGAATCCCATCGCCCTCGGTTTGGCTGTTCTTGACTTCGATCACGACGGTTGGATGGATATAGCGTTGACACAGGATGGCCCACCGGGGCTGACGCTGTGGCACAACAAGCAGGGTGAGAGTTTCGAGCAGGTGCAACTGCACCTGCCGAACTGGGCTCGCGCTTTCGGCGTTGCCGCGTTCGACTACGACAACGATGGCTGGGTGGACCTGGTTGCGGTCGGTCAGGTGGGAGAAGGGGACACGGGTCCCTTTGAGGTTCGTCTCTTCCGCAATCTTGGGCCTGACGGGTTCAAAGACGTCACCGCCGACGTCGGCCTCGACAAGATTCATCTAGAGAGCCCGCGCGCGATTATCACTGGCGACTACGACAACGACGGCGCCGTCGATCTGCTCATCACGCAGAATCATGGGCCGGCGGTGCTGCTGCGCAATGTGGGCGGAAATCAGAATCACTGGATGCGGCTGGCGCTCAAGGGATTGAACGACAACAAGTCGGCCATCGGGACGAAAGTGGAAGTGTTCTCCGGCGGCAACCGGCAGAAGTTTGAGATCTACGGGTCGAACGGATATCTCGGGCAGAACTCTCCGTACCTCACCGTCGGGTTGGGCGACGCGAAAGACGCCGACATTGTGCGCATGCTTTGGCCGACCGGCGTGTTGCAGGATGAGATTGGGATCGCCGGCGACAAGCAGCAGGATTTTCTGGAGATCGACCGGCGGGGGAGTTCGTGTCCAACTTTGTTTGTGTGGAATGGCGAGCGCTACGAGTTTGTGGCGGACATGTTGGGTGCGGGCGTGGTTGGGCACTGGGTTGGGCCGGGGCAGCGCGATGTTCCGCGGCCGGTGGAGTGGATCAAGATTGATCGCGGGATGATTCGGGAGAAAGAAAGTCAAAATCCCCACCCTGTCGCAAACACCGCGACAAGGGTGGGGCACCCTTCAGGGATCTCACCGACGACTGACGACCAACGACCGACCACTTTGAGTTTTCGACTTATGGAGCCTTTAGAGGAAGCCGTGTATCTCGATCAGGTGAGGCTTCTGGCGGTCGATCATCCGGCCGACGTTGAGGTTTATCCCAATGAATATTTCGCGTCGAATCCGCCTTATCCTGCGTTCAAAGTGGTGGTGAGCCGCGGAGCGCAGCCTCCGGCCGGGGCTTGGGATGAGCATGGGCACGATGCGTTGCCGGATCTGCGGGCGCGTCGCTACTTTGGCGATTTTGCGGTTACGCAATTCTTGGGATTTGCTCAGCCGCATACTCTCACCCTCGATCTGGGCGAGCGTTACGACGGTGGCCCGTTGTGGCTGCTGATGCATGGCGAAGTCGAATACTTCTCGGCGAACAGCATGTATGCGGCCTCGCAGGCTGGGATTCAGGCTGTCGCTCCCTACGTTGAGGCGCAGGACGCTGCGGGAAATTGGAAGCGCGTCGTCGACGATATGGGATTTCCGGCGGGTGGTCCGCGTACGATGACGGCCGATCTTACAGGCAAGCTGCCGGTGGGCACGCGGAAGATTCGCATCACTACGAATCTGCAGGTTTACTGGGACAGCATTTTGATCGATCGCACGCAGCAGAATTTCAGCCAGGGCGGCGGGCGAGCCACTGCCGTTCCTCTGGTGCACGCTGATCTTGAGTTCCACGGATATCCGTTGAAGATTGAGGGGACGCCGCCGGGGAATGTGAACTATATCTACCAGCAAACCAGCGCGACCGGGCCCTACACACGGCCTTTCGGCACATATACGCGATACGGCGACGTGTTACCGCTGCTCACTGAGACCGATGACAAGCTTGCCGTGTTCGGATCGGGAGATGAGGTGCGTCTGGATTTCGATCCGTCGAAGTTGCCGGCGCTGCCCGCAGGATGGGTGCGAGATTATTTCTTTGCCGCCGACGGCTACGAGAAAGACATGGATTTTTATGCGGCCGAAGGGAACTTCGTGGCTCCTTTGCCATTTCTGAGCATGGGCGCGTATCCGTACACAAAGAAATCGTTCCCGCTCGACGATGCGCACGTGAACTATCTTCTCGAATACAACACGCGGCACATGTCGGGGAACGAGCAGCGCGGGTACTGGTTCGACTACGGGCCAGAAGTTTCGACAAAGCCTTCCGGAGGAAAGTAATCGGGAAGGGCACGAATTCCACCCGTGCCGCACCAGTGTTTGCGAAGAGAATCGGCTTCAGCCGCTGAGGTTCGGCATTCGATCACCCCAGCAGCTGAAGCCGATTCTCTTTTTACTGCGCCTCCGGCACGACTGAAGTCGTGCCCTTCCCAGCTTCAGAGGACGGCCTGCCCAGTAAGGTAGGGATGCTTCGACTGCGCATCGCAATCGCTTCGCGATTCCGATGCTGCGCTCAGCATGACAATAGAAAAACGTTTTAATATTGACAGTTTCGCTGCTTCCATAATCCAATAGCCGGACCAATGGAAACCTCCACCACCGTCTCTGCTCCCCGGCTCCGGCGCACTCTTACCCTTTGGGACCTCATCCTTTACGGAATCATCGTCATCCAGCCGACGGCGCCGATGCCGGCGTATGGAGTGTTCTCGAACGCGGGTCAGGGCCACGTCGTCACTTCCATCTTCATTGCCATGATCGCGATGGTCTTTACCGCTATGAGCTATGGGCGGATGGCGAGGGTGTATCCGAGCGCGGGCTCGGCCTACACCTATGTGGGGCGCGAACTGCATCCCTCGCTTGGCTACGTCACCGGTTGGAGCATGACCATGGATTACATTCTCAATCCATTGATCTGCACCATCTGGTGCTCCAAGGCGATGGCCGACCTGCTCGCCGGGACGCCCTATCAGATTCCGTACCCAGGGCTGATGTGGCCGCTGATTTTTGCAGCGTTGTTCACGCTGCTCAACCTGCGCGGAGTGCAGACTTCAGCCCGCATTAACAAGACGCTGTGCGCGATTATGGGTGCGGTCATCCTGGCGTTTTTCTGGTATACGATCCGGTACATCTTTCACCTGCCGCAATTTCCGGAGGCGTACTTTCTGCGTCCGTTCTACAATCCCCAGACTTTCACGTTGAGCCGGGTGTTTCACGGAACATCGGTGGCGGTTCTCACCTACATTGGATTCGATGGCATCTCCACGTTGTCGGAAGAGGTCGAGAATCCCAAGCGGAATATTTTCCTGGCGACGGTGCTGGTGTGCGTGATCACGGGATTTCTCGCCGCCGCCGAGGTGTATGGCGCTCAATTGCTGAGCTATAGCCATTTCGGAAGGGACTTCGGCATCTTTTCGGAATTTGGAGACGAGAACGTATTCAGCCACGTCGCTGGCATTGCGGGCGGCGTTGTAATGACCAAGGTGATTAGTCTGACGCTTCTGATCGCGACCGTGGGCTCGGGCATGGGGTCGCAACTGGGCGCGGCGCGGCTCCTGTATGGCATGGGACGCAGCGGCGCGATTCCCAAGAAGTTTTTTGGAGCGATTCATCCGAGGACGCACATTCCCGCGAACAACGTGATTTTCGTGGGCGGGATTGCGATGGTGGGAGCGTTTCTGATCAGCTATGACGATGGCGCGAACCTGCTCAACTTCGGGGCTCTGATCGCATTTATGGGCGTGAATCTGGCGGCGCTGACCCACTACTACATTCGTGGCGCGGACCGCAGTTTGGGGCAATTGATTTCTCCGGTTCTGGGGTTCATCATCTGTTTCCTGCTTTGGATCAGCTTGAGTCCGAAGGCGAAAATCGTTGGAGCGATCTGGATGGTGGTGGGGATTGCTTATGGAGCATGGAAGACCAAAGGTTTCCAAAGCGACCTGGTGAATTTCGATGTGCCGCCGGAAGAGGAATAGCGCATGCTGGGATCGACAAACATCGTTGCTTTTATTCCGATCAAAGATTCCGACAAGGCGCGGGCATTCTATGAGGGAGTGCTCGGCCTGCGGTTTGTGAAAGACGACGGTTTTGCACTGGTGTTCGACGCGAATGGAATCACGTTACGGGCGGCGAAGATGAAGGAAGTTACGCCGGCGCAGTTTACCGTGCTGGGATGGCAGGTCAAAGACATTGCGAAGGTTGTGGCGGGAATGCGCGACAAAGGCGTGCACTTTGAAACATTCGGATTCTTCAAGCAGGACGAGTTGGGAATCTGGACCGCGCCGACGGGAGACAAAGTGGCGTGGTTCAAGGATCTCGATGGGAATATCCTTTCGGTTTCCGAGCACGTTTAGAGCGATTTAGTAATTTGGTAATTTGGTAATTGAAATTCGATTCGGCTCCTTTAGTCCATCGCTTTTAAATTACCAAATTACTAAATTACCCGATTACTCAATTCGTTCTAGAGGAAGTGATCACTCCCCACACTGGGCGCCAGCCTCGGGCTATCCGAGTTAGCCTATCTGAAGCGCCCTGATCAGATGCCCCTGCTGTCCCTTGCTCGCATGGGAAGGTGTCGGGGGCCGCGAGTTTCCTAGGACTGTGCGGCTTTGCATCCGGTCCTTGACTCTTCCACAGTAAACAGGCTGAAATTCTCGGTAAAGGTTGTTCGTCACATAGCGAGGATTTATCTGTGGAAAAGTTCGCGAACACCCGCGCTACAAGAGAACGCTCTGGTGGGACAGCCGGGGGCGGCTGTCCCTACGTGGCTATTTTTGCTGCAGGCCTTTCGCGGGCAGGAGTGCCCGCGCCAAATTTGCCCACGTTACATCTATTCCAAGTTCCAGCCGGTGACTTCTACTGTTGCCTTGCTTGCGCCGAGTTCTGCTGCGCGGTAGGTTGCAGCTACCTCGCGCTTCTCGCCGGGCAACAGCGAGATGTAGTTGTCTTCCCAAACGACCGGAAGGACCTCTTCGCCTTTCGCACCCTTGTTGACCTTCAGGCGGACGAAGAACGCCAGGTTCTTGCTGGGATTTTCGATCGTCACGTGTGTGATGGCCTCTTCGCCTTTGCGTTCGGTGCGGTCGGAGACGTTCAGCTTTACCTTCGGTAATTGCGAGAGTGCGGTGTAGTCGGCGAACGAAGCGGTGGGAGTCATCCACCAGTTGGTTTTTGCCCAGTCGAGGGTTTCGGGTTTGGTGGAGAGCCAGTAGAAATTCGAGCCGACGAGTTTGCCGGTGGAATCCTCGAGCTTCAGAGCAAGGAAGTACGTCGGAGTCAGGTCAGCGACGTCGGGCAGAGTGAAAATTTTCGCAGTGCTGTCGGCGGGCGCGTCCGCTGCATTTTCCTGGCTGAACTTCTCGGTTGCATCCAGGTTATAGATCTTCGTGGTCAGCTTCAGCCCTTTCGCGTCTTCGTACTGGCTGCTGACCAGCCAGATGGAATGGTCGTCATAGCCGTAGAGCGGATGCAGAGGCTCCATGGAGCGCTTGGCGCCGAAGTATCCGCCGGCGGGGCGCAGGTAAAAGTCGTAGAGATGCCAGATCATCGAAGGCCAGGCGTTGTTGAGCATCCACTGAATGACACCCGTGGCCTGGTATTTGTTGCGGCTGTAGGCTTCGTACATGGCGCGGACGCCTTCGTAGGTTTGCATCTGCGACTTGGCGGCGAAGTCGTCTACGTTGTCGGACTTGCCGTAACGATTGGCCAAGGCTTCGCTGAAGACGCCGATGGTTTTGAATTCGCCGCCGCCGGCGTGATAGTTCCAGACGTCGTCAATGGGCCACATGTGCTCTTTGCCCACCATGGCGCGAATGCTCTCGACCGGCGGAACGGCCGGGCCCATGCTGGTTTCGGTGTTGAAGCCGTAGGCGCCGCCGCAGCCTCCGGGATTGCACTGGCGGCGGCCCTGCTGTCCTTGCGGTGTGTCGAGCTCCCAATAGCTGGGAGCCACGTATTCGTACGGTCCGGTCATTTTTACACCGCTATCGCCGGTCACACTGGTTTTCTTTCCGGTCGCCGACGAGACGACTGGATTCGGCCACAGCAATTCTTTTTCAATGTCGAGATACATTTGTTCAACGTCGGGCGGCGGGGCGTTGTCGCTTCCGTTGAGCCACATCACCAGGCTGGGATGGCTGCGCAGGCGGTACATCTGATCGCGCAGCGACTGTTTGGCGATTTCAAAATCCTGCGGTTTCCAGCGCGGCCAGCGCTCCCAGAAATCGCAGCAGCACCATCCGGCCATCACGAGAATGCCTTCGCGGTCGGCGAGGTCGAAGAATTCTTTGGTCTCGAGCTTGCCCTCGAGGCGGATGGTGTTCAGTCCCATGTCTTCGACGTAACGGAATTCGTCATGCAGGCGCTGCGAGTTTTCGCGCAGCATCATGTCCGGCGACCAGCCGCCACCGCGAATCAGAATGTTCTTGCCGTTGATGTGAAAGGCGCGGCCGCCGACCGAGTTGAGTTCTGACGTGACTTCGCGGATGCCGAATTCGGTGCTGGCACGATCACTCACTGCGCCGTTGATTTCGAACTCCATGGTGAGCGAATAGAGATTCGGCTTGCCCATCTGCGCGGGCCACCACAGGCGTGGATTGGAAAAGACCAGGTCGGGAGACTTGTCGGGTGAGAAGGTGACGTCCTTGCTTTCGTTGGGTGCGAGTTCGACCTCCTGCTCGAAGGTGACGTTCTCGATCTGCCCCTTCAAGTTGCCCTTGACTGGCTGATTGGTGCCATTCTTCACTTGGGCGGTCACCGTCAGACGAGCACTGTCGTTGGCCGGCGGATTCAGCTTCGACACGACTGCGGGATAACGCAGCGCGACCGGACCGCTCGTGGTCAGATAGACCTCGCGCCACAGGCCCATGTTCTTGTCGGGAGGGGCTGGGTTCCAGTCCACAAAGGTGATGGCGAGGTCGTGCTCGGTGGGCGAGAAGGCCTGAACCGCGAGGACGTTTTCCGCGCCCGGCTTGACCGCGTCAGTCACGTTCAACTCGTAGGTACGCCAGGCGCCAGCGATGTCATCGGAGTTAGCTAGCAGTTTGCCGTTGAGCCAGAGGTTGGCGCGATAGTTGATGCCGTCGAATTTCAGCCATATCGTTTTGCCCTTGTAAGCCAGGGGCGCGGTGAACTGCTTGCGATACCACCAGGAGACGGCGAAGGGACTGTCGGGCGCCATGGCGATATTGGAGAAGTTGCCGCCGATGGGGTAGTCCATGCCGGGGAAGGCTCGCAGGTTGAGGCCGAAGAAGGGGTCGGGGTACGTTTTGTCCTTCACCAGAGCGGCGACGACGGTCGAAGGCACGGTCACCTGGTGCCAACCTTTGGGAAAATATTGCGGAGTCGAGATGACGTTGCCCTTGGCTTCGACCTTGGATGAAGTTTGCAGAGTCCAGCCGTCGCGCAGGGGTAGGCGATCTTCGGCGAGGTGCTTCGTCTTTTCCGGAGCCTGGGCCAGAAGCGAAAGAGTCGTGAGAAGGTGCGCCAGAATGAGGTATGCGGAAAGGCGTCTACGTAAGTTCATGGATGCTCCTGGAATAAGGTACGCGCGGGACCGTAGGTCTGCGCCGCGGAAAATTCTCCGACAGAATGGATAACACTTCTATTAATTCGTTTCAATAGCGGATTTTTGGCAGCGTGTTGAGCGGGCGGCAGCGGGTCATGTTGGGCAGAAGAGACCAAGAGCTTGAACCACTAAGGGCACGAAGGATCACGAAGGGACGCCGGAGCAGGAGTTTCCTTCGATTCGGGCGGACTCGTTTATAATTAACAATTCCGGCTTTACTCACCTTGGAGTGATAAGAACATGATCCGTTTTCTGCAAACGTCTGGGCAGACCACCAAGATTATTCTCGGCGGAGTGCTGCTCATCATCTGCGCGTCGATGGTTATCACGCTGATTCCCGGCGGCTTGGGCGGCGAAGTATTTGGCGGCGCGCCCGGTAAGGGCATCGTGGCGAAGGTAAACGGCTCCGATGTCACCGCGGACGAAGTCCGTCAGGCGGCGCGCCAGATGCTGCAGCAGCAGATGCCGCAGGGTGGTCCTAACATGGCCATGTTGCTGCCGTTCTTCGCGCAGCGCGCGGCTGAACAATTGATCACCAAGCAGGCCCTGCTCGACGAGGCCCAGCGCATGGGCTTTCATGCGAGTCCGGAAGAAGTGCGCGACGAATTGCAGCACGGACGTTACGGCGCCACGTTTTTTCCCGGCGGCAACTTCATCGGCCAGGACGAATACGACCAGATGCTGCAGCGGGCGAATCTGACCGCGGCCAAGTTCGAAGAGGACGTTAAGAATGATCTTGTCCTGACCAAGCTGCAGGCGTTCATTAATGGCAGCGCCACGGTGAGCGAAACCGACATCCGCGAGCAGTTTGCCAAGCAGAATTCCAAGGTGAAGTTCGATTACGCGGTGCTGAAGCAGGAAGACATCAAGAAGGGTCTTCACCCGGGCGATGAAGAATTGAAGGCGTTTTATGAGAGCCACAAAGCGCAGTACGCGAACTCGGTGCCGGAAAAGCGCAAAGTGAAATATGCCCTGGTCGATACCGGCAAGGCCGAAGAAAACGTACAGGTGACGCAGGACGACTTGCGCACCTATTACGATGCGCATCGCGATCAGTACCGAACGCCAGAGCAGGTGAAGGTCAGCCATATTCTGATCAAGACTCCATTGCCGGGTCCGGACGGGAAGGTGGACGACAAAGGCGTGGCCGAGGCGCAGCGCCGCGCGGAAGATCTGCAGAAGCAGTTGAAGGGCGGCACGAACTTCGAGGAGCTGGCGAAGAAATATTCCGAGGATCCCGGCAGCGCGAAACAGGGCGGCTCCCTGGGATGGATCGGGCGAGGGCAGACGGTTCCGGAGTTTGAGAAGGCCGCGTTTACGCTTCCCAAAGGCCAACTGAGCGACATCGTGAAGAGCAGCTACGGCTTCCACATCATCCGCGTGGATGACAAGCAGGAAGCGCACATGAAGTCGCTGGACGAGGTCAAGAGCGAGATCGAACCGGTGATCAAGCACCAGAAGGCGCAGCAGATCGCCCAGAAGAAGGCTGAGGATCTGCTCAAGCAAGCGCGGGCGCAGGGGTTGGACGCGGCTGCAGCGGCGCATGGCGTACCGGTCATTTCGTCAGATTTCTTCGCCCGCAAAGACATGCTTCCGGGGCTGGGGCCAGCGCCGCAGTTCATGGACGCAGTGTTCGCTGCAACGGAGAAGTCTCCGCCAGACCTGGCTTCGGCGTCGCAGGGAATCGCGGTGTTTCAACTGCTCGGGATAAAGGCGGCGTCGACGCCGACCTTTGAAGAGATTCGTACCAAAGTCGAGGAAGCGTTCAAGAACGAGCGCTCGAGCGCCCTACTGTCACAGAAGCTGCAGGAATTGTCGGATCGCGCCAAGGCCGAGCATGACCTGAAACGGGCGGCCAAAGAACTGGGCGCGGCCTACAAGACCAGCGATTTCGTGCTGCCGGATGGGCAGGTTCCCGATATTGGCTCCATGACGGGGCAGGCTTCGGTCGCGTTCACGATGAAGCCGGGGGAAATCAGTGGGCCGATCGTCAGCGGCCAGGATGGGGCGGTTCTGCAAGTGCTCGAAGATCAGAAACCCGATGAGTCCGAATTCGCCGCCAAGCGCGATCAAATTCGCGATGAACTCATGCAGAACAAGCAGCAGGAACTGTTCGGTCTGTTCATCACCAGTTTGCGCGACCAGATGGAGAAGTCGGGCAAGATCAAGATCAATCAGGATGAGATGAAAACCCTGACGAAATCTGGTAGCGAGCAGGGAATGTAGCGGCGTGATATGTCGTTTCCACGCCTCGCAGGAATCTTGTTACATCCCACGTGCTTGCCTTCTCGCGGCGGGATCGGTGACTTTGGGCCTGCCGCCTATCAGTTTGTAGATTTTCTCGCGTCCGCCCGCCAGGGCCTATGGCAGGTGCTGCCGTTTGGCCCGCTTGGCTACGGCAATTCGCCGTATTCCTGTACCTCGGCTTTCGCCGGCAATCCATTGCTGATCAGTCTTGATAGGCTGGCGGAATCCGGCTGGCTCGATGCCGCCAAACTGAGTTCTTTGAACCACGCAGACGCCGACCCCAACAAAGTCGAATACGACCGGGTATTTGCCGAAAAAATGCCCTTTTTGTTCGAGGCTGGGCGGAACTTTGTGCGCTCCGCGTCTGGCGATGCGCTGCGGCGATTCCAGATTTTTTGTGCGGAGAATTCGTGGTGGTTGGAGGATTTCGTCCTCTTCGATGCCCTGCGCGCCCGCTACAAACTCGAAAGCTGGAACCATTGGCCGCGCGGTCTGGCTTACCGTGAGCCAGCCGCAATAGAGAAAGCCCGGAAGGAACTGGAGGGCGATCTCGAGATTCGGCGCACTCTGCAGTTTGCGTTTTACGAGCAGTGGCGGGAACTGCGCCAATACTGCGCCCAGAGAGCGGTTCGAATTGTGGGCGATGTGGCTATCTTCATGAATTACGACAGCGCCGACGTTTGGACGCGCCGAGAACTGTTTCGCCTCAAGGACGATCTTGAGCCGGAGGTGGTTTCGGGCGTGCCTCCGGATTTTTTCAGCAAGACGGGGCAGCGCTGGGGGAATCCGCTCTATCGCTGGGACGTGATGAAAGTGCATGGGTATGAATGGTGGATTCAACGGCTGCGCTGGGCCACGCAGACTTGCGATTACATCCGTCTCGATCACTTCCGGGGCTTCGACCAGTTCTGGGAGATTCCCGCGGCGGATGCGACCGCCGTGAACGGCCACTGGGTGGATGGGCCACGCGACGATCTGTTTCTGAAAGTTCGCGAGGCTCTAGGAGGGCTGCCATTCTTTGCTGAAGACCTCGGCTATATCACTCCGGAAGTGCACGCGCTGCGGGAGCGCTTGCAGATTCCCGGCATGGCGGTTCTGCAGTTTGGGTTTGGAGACGAGGGAGCGCACATTTACCTTCCGCACCGGGCGGCGGGAAAAGTGATTTATACGGGTACGCACGACAACGACACGATTTTGGGATGGTGGAAATCCGGCGCGGCGGAGCACGAACGGCGCAACGCTGAAGCCTACATCGGGCGCTGCGAAGACGGCGTTCATTGGGGGTTCATTCGCGCCGTGCAGTGTTCTCCAGCGAACTTCAGCATCATTCCTCTGCAGGACGCGCTGGGCCTGGGGAGCGAGGCCAGGATGAATACGCCCAGCCTGGATAACGGCAACTGGTGCTGGCGCTTCCGCGAGAGGCAACTTGGCGGCGAGGTGGCGGCCAAGCTGGCGCTGCTGGCCGAGTTGAGCGATCGGCTGCCGCAGACCAGTGCTAGATAGGACCTACATCGTCTGAGAGCTTCAGAGCTTCCCATGTCTCGCAAAGAGACGCGAGAGCCTTCGACTTCGCTCAGGGCAGGTTATGGGGCACCCCGCATTTCTTTTTCGAAGTTTTCATAAATTTCATGTGCCGCGCTTTCCGGTTCCACCCAGATCGTGTATAGAAGGTACGGGAGTCTTGGCGTGAGCGATGCGATCATCGAAGCAGTTGGGATTGAAAAGTCCTATCCGCAGCCGGATGGCACGCGGATTCAGGTGGTCAGTCCGACCGACCTTGTCGTCGAGTCGGGCAAGATCATCGCGCTGCTGGGACCGTCCGGTTGCGGCAAATCGACGCTGCTGCGCATGCTGAGCGGCCTTTCGCAACCGACCGCGGGGACGATCTCCTGGCATGGCAAGCAACTGAACGGTCAAACGCCGAATGTGGCGATCGTGTTCCAGAGCTTTGCTTTGTTCCCCTGGCTCACCGTACTCGAAAATGTTGAGGCGCCGCTGGAGGCTCGCGGAGTGCCCGATGTCGAGCGTCACAAGCGGGCGTTGCGGACGCTCGATACGGTCGGTCTCGACGGCTTTGAGACGGCGTACCCGAAGGAACTCTCCGGCGGGATGAAGCAGCGCGTGGGATTCGCGCGAGCACTGGTCGTTGAACCGGAAGTGCTGTTCATGGATGAGCCGTTCTCCGCACTGGATGTTCTGACGGCAGAAAATCTGCGCGGCGAACTGCTGGAACTGTGGCTGAACAAGAAAATGCCAACCAGCGCGATTTTCATCGTGACCCACAACATCGAAGAGGCCGTCATACTGGCCGATCGCGTGATGGTGCTGGGACGGAATCCGGCGCGGGTGCGATCCGATTTCAATATCCGGCTGAAATATCCGCGCGACCGGAAATCCCCGCGCTTTGTTGAGTTGGTGGACTACATCTACAAAGTGATGACGGAGCCGGATGTCGAGCACACGCTGCCGGATGCCGAGACGACCGCTGAAATCATTATGCCGGCGGGCGGAATCACGAAGGACGCGTTGAAGAAGCAGCAAGCCCCGCTCCGCACGGCCCGGTATCAGATGCTGCCGCACGCGCGTGTGGGCGGAATTGCGGGGCTGCTCGAATTGCTCAACGATCGCGGCGGCCGCGAGGATTTGTTCCGGCTATCCGAGGAACTGGTGATGGACGTCGAGGACTTGCTGCCGATTCTGGAGGCCTGCGTTCTGCTTGGGTTCGCTTGGCTGAAAGAGGGTGACGTGCAGATCTCCCCGCAGGGCGTGACCTTCGCCGAGGCTGACATTCAGCAACGCAAAGTTCTGTTTCGGCAGGCGGCGCTGGAACATGTCACGATCCTGAAGCAGATCGACAGCATTTTGAAGCGCAAGTCCGATCATTCCATCTCAGACGAGTTTTTTCACGACATCCTCGACGAGCATTTCGCCGAGGATGAAGTGCTGCGCCAGTTTGAGACCGCGATGAACTGGGGGCGCTATGCCGAGATCTTTGATTACGAGCGCGGTAGTGGACGATTGATCCAGACCGAGCCTCCGGGGTTGACCGATACACCCGTCATCGCAAGCGAGGACTCAGTCTCGGCGCGAAAATCTTAACCTGCATTCGAGATCCTTTTAAGAAGAACGGATGAAGAAATCAGCCAGCCTGCGGGGATTCTCGGCGTACCGCCTGTGGACACAACTTCCCGCGATCGAAGTTTCGTACCTGCCGGACCTGCTCATGTTTGGCGCCGCCATCGCCCTCTTCTACGGCGTACTGGTCGTCGGTCGGACTTGGCTCGGCCCATTCACCCCGGAAGTAGAGATCTCGCGGAGCCCTTGGGCGCTGCCCGCCTATGCCGGATACTCTCTGCTGCGAATTACGCTCGCCTACGTGCTCAGCCTGGCATTCACCCTGGTCTATGGTTATATCGCCGCCTACAACAAGCGTGCCGAGCGCTTCATGATTCCGCTGCTCGACGTGCTGCAATCGATTCCTGTGCTCAGCTTTCTTCCCGGCGTCATGCTGGCCATGGTCGCGCTTTTCCCGGGCCGGCAACTGGGGGTGGAAGCGGGAGCAATTCTGCTGATTTTCACCGGGCAAGTGTGGAACATGGCGTTCAGTTTTTATGCTTCGCTGAAGAGCATTCCGAACGAGATGCGCGAGGCGGCCAAGATTTACAAGTTCAGCTGGTGGCAGCGCTTCGTCGAGATGGAGTTGCCGTATTCGATCATCGGCCTGGTGTGGAACTCGATGATGTCGGTTGCTGGCGGGTGGTTCTTCCTAATGGCCTGCGAGATGTTTGTTCTCGGTTCGCGAGACTTCCGCCTGCCGGGGTTAGGCTCTTACCTGCAGACCGCGGCCAGCGCGGGGGATACAACCTCGATTTTGTGGGGAATCGGCACCATGATCGCGGTGATCGTGCTGCTGGATCAGTTCATCTGGCGGCCGGTGATTGCGTGGGCAGAAAAATTCAAAGTTGAGCAGGTGGAGAGCACAGACACCGCGCGGTCGTGGGTTCTCGATTGGATCGGGCGTTCTCACGGCCTGGCGCAGATTCGCGCCAAAACGCTGCGTCCGCTCGGCGAGCGGCTGATGCTGCACTTCGCACGCGAACACTCGAGCAGCGAACCTGAAGAGCGCAGGGAATGGAAAATCTGGCTGGGGCGCGTCGTCGGCTTGATGGCGCTGGCGGCTGTGGGCTACGGAGTGGTTCGCGTGGCCATCATCCTGAGCGGTCTGCAGCGGGCGGAGCTGCGAGAGGCTGGACTGGGTCTCGGCGCGACGTTCCTGCGCGTCAATCTCGCTCTGGTGATCGGCGCGCTGTGGACGGTCCCTGCCGGAGTGGCGATCGGCTTCAATCCTCGCCTGGCGCGCATTGCGCAGCCTCTCGCGCAGATCGCGGCTTCCGTGCCAGCGACCGCATTATTTCCTGTGGTGCTGTTGCTGTTGATCCGCGTCGGCGGCGGGCTTGGAATGGGATCGATCGTGCTTCTCCTGCTCGGTACGCAGTGGTACATCCTGTTCAACGTGATCGCGGGTGCGATTGCGATTCCGACTGACTTGAAGGAAGCGTGCTCGGTGTTCCGGGTGAACGGAATCGAGCGCTGGAAGAAGCTGATCCTCCCGGGAATTTTCCCTTACCTCGTGACCGGCATGGTGACCGCATCCGGTGGCGCATGGAACGCGAGCATCGTCGCCGAATACTTTCACTTCAAAGGCCACATCTATACGACCACTGGCCTCGGAGCCACGATCTCGCAGGCCACAGACCAAGGCAACTTCGACCTGCTGCTTGCAGCGACGATGATGATGGCGGCGACGGTGGTGACCATCAATCGACTGGTGTGGCGCCGACTCTACGCACTGGCTGAGACGCGATTCCGCCTCGAAACATAGGCCCGATTCTGGTTACCGAGTGGTTACTACTACTTATAAATCGGCAAGATTCATCAGTTTTTAACGTTCCCTTCATATCATTGCAAACTGAATGAAATACTAGTTGTAGTATGCAGGTAAATCATTCGCATACTGAGCCGACGCCCCCAGAAGTTCTGACGCGCGTTGCGGATTTTCCTGGGCTGACTTCGAAGTTTGCGCCCGTGGGTAAGGTGCGCGATCTTTACCGGCGGGTGCGGCGATCTCCGGAAGGATTCCGTCTGGAGAATTTGCTGGCCGAGATGCGAATCGGCTTGCGCGTGGATGCGGCCGATCAGCAGCGCATTCCCGTAACCGGTCCCGTCGTTGTACTCGCCAACCATCCCTACGGCATGTTGGACGGCGCACTTCTCACCGTGTTGCTCACCCGCATTCGTCCGGACGTCAAGGTGCTCACGAATTTTCTGCTGAGTGACGTGCCTGAGTTGAAGCGGCACTGCATCTTCGTTGATCCATTTCAAACCGACCGCTCGATCGAATCCAACCGGCAGGGTCTGCGCGAGGCTGTGGCCTGGTTGCGGCAAGGCGGGATGCTGGCAATATTTCCCGCCGGCGAAGTTTCGCAGTGGCAGATGCCAGACGCGCAAATTGTCGATCCGGAGTGGAATGATACGGCCGTGAGGCTGATCCGAAGAACTGGAGCCTCCGCTCTCCCGGTTTATTTCTGCGGCCACAACAGCGTGGGATTCCAGCTTTTCGGCATGATTCATCCCAAGCTGCGCACCGCATTCCTGCTGCAGGAGTTTCTGAAACAAGAAGGCAAGACGATTGAAGTGCGGGTGGGAAGCGTAATAACCCACGATGCGGTGGCGGGGATTGAACAGGACCGGGAAGCCACGGAATATCTGCGCTGGCGCACCTATCTGCTGGCGCGGCGCAACAAGTCGGAATCCTCGTGGCCTGCAGCGTTGCGTTCGAAGATCGCGACCAGGATGCAGGAACCGGTGGCGGCTGCGGTTACTCCGGAAATCCTGCAGGAAGAAATTCAGCAACTCCCGGCGGACCGTTGTCTGGCGCAGAACGGTGACCTCGCCGTTTACCTGGGAACGGCGCGCGAGCTTCCGCACCTGCTGCACGAAGTCGGCCGGCTGCGGGAGACGACCTTCCGCGAAGTGGGCGAAGGCACGAATAAGAGTCTGGATCTCGACCGCTTTGACGATTACTACTGGCACCTGCTGCTCTGGCATCGGAAGAAACGTGAGCTGGTCGGAGCCTATCGTGCCGGCAATACATCAGAGATTCTTGCCCAGCACGGTGTGAACGGCCTCTACACCAGCACCTTGTTCCGCTACGACGAGCGAATTTTTCAGAAGCTGGGGCCGGCGCTGGAACTAGGCCGCTCATTTGTCCGTCCGGAGTATCAGCGGCAATATGCTCCACTCCTGCTGTTGTGGAAGGGAATCGCCGGGCTGATTGCCATGAAGCCCGAGATTCCGGTGCTGTTCGGCGCGGTCAGCATCAGCAACGATTACAGCAAGGCTTCCCGCGAAATGATCTACCGCTTCTTCGAATCGCGCATTCACCAGGACGAACTCTCAGGGCTGGTCGAGCCGCGACGGCCGTTCCGCCCGGCATTGCTGCGGCGTTGGGATTGCCGCGGAATGTGCGGGGCGCTGCGCGATCTCGACGATCTTTCGCAGCCGATCAATGACCTTGAGACCGATGGCAAGGGGCTGCCTATCCTGCTTCGCCAATATTCAAAGATCGGCGGCAAGCTGCTCGGTTTCAATGTGGACCGCAAGTTCTCCAACGCGCTCGATGGATTGGTAGTGGTCGATCTTCGTCAGACCGACCCGGCCGTGCTGGAGCGTTACATGGGGCGGGAGAGCGCAGCAAGATTCCAGCAACTGCACGCGGCGAAACACTAGCTCTTGCGGGCTACTTCTTCCACCACGGCCGCCGCCTTGACCTCCACGGGCGCTTCTACCGCAGGCCGTAGCGTGAGCCAATCGGTGCGCACACGCTCCCATTCCTGAATAAGCATTCCGTTCGCTTCGAAAAAGCTGCGAATTCTGTAGCGCTCCCATCCGGCTACTTCTTCAAGAATTGGAGCCAGCACCGCGAGGGCGCTGGTACTAAGCACGGTGCGCTTGGCAATCTGCGAGACATCGCGCGACTCGGAAACCGCAATGGTCAGTCCGTCGCGCGCGTTGATGTGCAGCATGACATGAATATCGGAGCTGCCGTCGCCGGTATAGATGACGTGATCGGGCCCGGCAACCTGTTTCTCGATCAGATTGTCGAGCACCGCAACCTTGCCGTATCCGGCGGTGGCGCGCACGATCGTGTCGATTTCGCCCGATGGCTTGTAGCGGAACTCCGTTCCGAAAATGTGGTCGATAGGAACGATGTCTTCCAGCGCCGACTGAATCACTTCCACCGGAGCGGCCGAGAGTACATAAAAGTCGAACTCGTGCCCGTCGATTCCGTTCTTGAGAATCTCGTAGAGCAGCTTAATATCGCCTTTGAGGCGGATGCGTTTCCCGACCTCGCGCAGATGTTCCTTGCGGACCTTGGCCTTAAACTCGGGATCGTGGAGCAAGAGATAAGCGAGCTCCGCGCCCTGCTGGACGAGGTTAATCTTGGCCATGCCTTTAGCTTTGCGCTCGAACTCCTCCGTCGGGATGCCGACGAGTTCTGAGAGCACATAGCCCGAGTCGTTAAAAGTCAACGTCTGGTCGAAATCACTCGCAAAGATGTAACGTTTCAAAGGTTTCTCCGCCATTCTAATTAGATTCCAGACAGAGTCGAACGGCCCATAAAAAGAATCAATTGCGATTATATGCGTGAGGCGATGAACTCAATGTGAACAAACAAAGCGGGTTAGCGGCTGTGCGCGAGCTTTACTAAATTCACAGCCGCGTCCACAATAGAAAGTTCGGCTTGAGCGCTGGCAGAAACAAGCGTTCGGCCTGAAAAAACATCGTAGGTAAATCAGACAGGAGCACTCATGGTGGCTACAGGCGAACTGATTCGCGCAATGAATTACGTGGACGACATAACGGCGACGATGCGCCGCGTTGGCATTCTCATTTCCAGCATGAACACCGAGGAGCGCCAGCGCCTTGCGGAGTACTTGCGCGCCGCCGACGCTTCGCTGCACTCGGCTTTGGCCGAACTGGAAAAGGCGGGCCAGTAGATGGCGGCGGTGAATACCGTTGCCGTCATCGGCGCCGGGATCATGGGACGCGGCATCGCGCACGCATCCGCGCTCGGCGGATACCGCACCATTCTCGAAGATCTGCTGCCCGGGGCTCTGCGGAAAGCCGAGACAGAAATTCGCGCCAATCTCGATAAAGCTGTGGAATTGGGCAAGGTCACCGCGAAGGATGCCGAGGCGGCATTTCGCCGGATCGAGTTCGCGGGCTCGGTGGAAGAGGCCGCGCGCGAGGCCGATCTCATCATCGAAGCCGTGCCGGAGGAGATGGAGTCGAAGATCGAAATCTTCACTCTGCTCGACAAGCTCTGCAGGCCGGGTACGATTCTCGCGTCGAATACTTCGTCATTGAGCGTGACCGAGATCGCGAGTGTGACTTACCGAGCGAAGAAATGCGTGGGCATGCACTTCTTCAATCCTGTGCATAAGATGAAGCTGCTCGAAATCGTGCGCGCGCTCGAGACCGACGACGACACTCTGAACACGGCCGCTGAAGTGGGCCGGCGCATGGGCAAAGAAGTGGTGGTGATCAAGGAGTCTCCCGGCTTTATCACCAGCCGCATCAATGCCATCATCGGCAATGAAGCGTTTTCCATGCTGCAGGAAGGAATTGCTTCTGCGGCTGATATTGATAAGGCGCTGAAGCTGGGGCTGAATCATCCCATGGGGCCGTTTGAGTTGGTCGATCTCGTCGGCCTTGACACGCGGCTGCACATTCTGGAATATCTGCACAAATCGCTGGGGGAGAAATATCGTCCAGCGCCGCTGCTGGTGCAGTATGTCAAGGCCGGACGGTTGGGGCGGAAGGCGGGGAGGGGCGTGTATGAGTATCCGGATGCTCCGGCCAAACCTTAGACTGCTTCTGGGCAGCCCGGCTTAGCCTTAGCGGGACGGCCGAGGCGGCCGTCGCCGCATGGTGCTCTCCAACTTGCTTCAGGCGATGCGCGTATGGCCGAAACTTAATCCAGCCAGAGTTGCTACTTTCTCCTGCTCGATTCCTTTACTTGCCACCAGCACATGAAAGCTTTCGCCCATGCCGGCGGGCGTGACTAGATGCTTCAGTTGCAGCGCGACCTTGGCGCGCTCCTGGGGCAGTCGGGTGTCTTCGAACGCGTCGGCAAACTGGTTGGCCTCGCCGATGCCCATCAGAAATTGCGATTGCGTTACGATTTGCTGCGCGTGTAATTCCTGTTTTTCCGCGGTTGCGGCCAACGCGGTGAAGTTTACGTCGGCGGTGATGTCCTGCTCGCCCGGCGCTTCGTAGGGATTCGCGCTGACCGAATGCTGGCGGATGGCTTTCAGCGTTCCGCGATGGCGTCCGGCGAGTTGCTCTTCGCGCGTGTAGCCGTAGTCGATGGCGACTACGAATCCTTTCTCGAAATCACAGGCCGCTGACATTTCTTGCTGCACTCGCAGTGGGACTTCCAGTGTTTCTCCATCTTCCGGATGAACCGAGTAACGATCCAGAAATTCCAGTTCCTCGGGCGAAGGAGAAGCCCAGGTCTCGACGAATCGGCCATTGCGCGCGTCGATGCGGAGCGCGCCTTGCGGGCTGATGATCTCGACGGGAATCGCGTCGAAGAACTCGTTGGCGAAGACGATGGTGGGAGAATCATCGGGCGCCACATTTCTCGCGTCTTTTGCGAGAATCGGGGATTTTGTAGCTTCAAAGCTAGCTTTCCCCGAATCGAAGCGATGACTCAGCGTCTGCTCGATTCGTTCGCTTAACGCCGTCGACCGCTCAACCAGTACATATCGCAGCGCACCGAAGAATTCGGGGAACTTCTTCTCGGACCAATCGAGCACATCTTGCGCAAACAGGCCGCGACCGGGACCGAGTTCTTTCACGATGATTCGTTCGGGTGAGCCGAGCAGGCGCCACATTTCGTCGAACTGGCGGGCCAGGAGGCGTCCGAAGACGGCGTGAACGTCGCTCGACGTGTAGAAGTCGCCAGCCTTTCCAAACTGGCCAGCATTGCGTGAGTAGTACCCGAATTCGGGATCGTAAAGGCAGAGCTCCATGTATCTGGAGAAGGGAATTGGGCCGCGCTCCCGGATCTCCTGCTCGATCTTCTGGCGAAGCTGGTTCACAAGCCCTTCCGCTGGCGGTCTTCTCTTTGTCGAAGTTTGCGATCCTGCGGGGTGCGGATGAACATCTCCACGAAATAGTCGTGCAGCGCGTCGTAGAGCTGCCGCTGAAACGCCCACTCGAATTGCGGGTCGTCAAGATCGCGCGGATGCAGGTCGAAGTAATAGGTGTGGACCGGGACGCTGTCATCCTTGAATTGGATGATGACCTCCACGCCGTCTCCCTTGGCGCGCGCGGAGAAGTTGAGCAGAGGATGCTCGTAGAGCTTCAGTTGGGCTTGAACGCGGTCGAGGCGGACATGGTTCGATTCCGGCACTCTGCGATTGTAGAGGGCAGGCCCCGTCGTAGCTATAGGGGATCCTTCGAATCCGCAGGAAGGGCGCTTCGCGCACTTCCTGCTCCGTTCAGGATGGCATTTTCATCCGCGTTGTGAATCATGCCCCCACGCCTCCGGGGAGGAGCGTGGGGGCACCCGGGTAACGTTCAGGCGAGGGGTCTCAATCCCGCCCAACCATCTGATCAGAGATACGCCGCCGGGCTGTCAAAAGTTCCCAGGTGGCATGTATTCCGTTAGACCCGGAAAAGGCGAAAAAGGTTAGCCAGTGAAGTTACAGCCGTAGCCTTACTGCTTTTCCTTCGGCCGCTCGTAGGCCTTTTGCAAATACTTGCGCGCTTCTTCGAGGGCATTGAAGGTGTTGTCGTTGGTCTGGAGGGCTTGCTTGTACTGGCCGATGGCGCGTTCGCGCTGGCCGGTGATGTCGAAGATCTTGCCCAGTTGGATACGGCTCCAGACTTCCGTCCAGCGGGGGTCGCCATCGCCGTCGATCGCGGCCCGGTAAGCGTTGGCGGAGGATTGATAGTTGCGCTGGAGGAAGAAGACTTCGGCGATTCGGTAGTGCGCGAGAGAGCTGTTCTTATTCAGATCGAGCGCTTTGTTGAATTCGGTAAGCGCAGCCGAGAGATCGCCTTGCTGCTGCAGCGCCATGCCACGCAGGACGGCGGCCCGCAGTTTCACATCGCCGGAGTTGGTCAGAACGCGGTGGTCGGGGTCGACGGAAATGCGCCGCGGCCGGCCGAAGGTCTCGACGGAGAACGGAGAGTTGGTGCCGACCACCTCTATCTTCTTGTTTTCGGTTCTGCCGTCGGTATCAATGCGCAAGTCTACCGGCATGCGGAATAGATCGAGATCCTGCGCAATCTCGCCAGTGACGCGGAATCCCGGAGTTTTTTCTTCTTTCGGTTGCTGCGCGGCAGCGCCACCCAGGCGATACACCGTGTACTTCAGCTTGAACTCTGGAGCGCCGGTGGAATCGAGCCACTGCGAAAAGAACCAGGTGAGTTGATCACCGTAATTCTTCTCGGCGAGGGCGCGAAAATCGTCGGTGCTGGCCGATTTGCCGGCAAACTGCGTGGCGAAGTCGCGCATGGTTTTGTTGTACTTGTCCTCACCCAGCACCCAGCGCAGCATGTGCAGGATCATCGCGCCCTTATCGGTGGTGAGCGACTGAAACTCGGTCGAATAAATATCCAGCTTGGCGGCACTGGAAAGCGGCACCGTGTCGTAGGCGAGGGCGCCGACCGACATGTCTTTCACCGCTTCTTCGAGGCCTGCCTCGCCGGCCGCGTTTTCGACGTACATCGCCTCGGAGTAGCGCGAGAAGCCTTCGCTGATCCACCAATCATCCTTGGTCGCCGGACTTACGGACACTCCCCACCACTGGTGGGCGATCGCATCCGCCAGCAAACGGTAATTCGTCTTCTCCGTAATCGACGATCCAGCCAGTCCTGCGATCTCTGGCGCCCACATGTAGGGGACGGTATCTTCGGGAAGTTCCACGACGTTCAGCTTCGGGGATGGCAGCGGCCCGTAAAGGGTGATGAAGTAAGAAAACTCCTGCACAGCGGTTGTTGTATAGGCCGGAGCCAGGTCCTTGTGGGTAGGTTTAAAGAAGACATGCAGATCAACGCCGGCCTCGTCGCTTTTATATTCCTGAAAGACCCCGGCGACGATGGTGCCGGGGAAGCCGGGCTTGTCGGAAACGAACGTGTACGTCTTGGTGGGCAACACGCTGGCGTTGGGCTTGTTCGCCGCCGCGTGCTGAGCCGCAGACACCTTGCCGCTGCCGATGACCAGCATGTGAGCCGGAACCGTGATGCTGACGGTCGACGTGAAGCGATTCAGCCCGAATCCGCTCACCGGAAACCAGCGCCCGGCGTAGAGCAGGAAGCTGGTGTCGTCGCTGATATAGGCCAATTTCAGGCCGGGAACCGGGCTGTTGTCCCCAGATTCGAGCTGTCCTTCATATTCAAAAGTCAGCGTGGTCGAGGCATCTTTCATCAGGCCATTGGGGAGCGGCACACGAACGGTAGAGTCCTGCGTGACGCGTTCAGCGGACAGTTGCTGATTCTTGTCGTCCAAAACCCGGGTCACGCGCAGGTCGTTGTGCAATTCAAAGACGGCGACGCTCAAGTCCTGCAAGGCGGTGAATTTCACCTTGGCCCGCGCCTTGATGGTGTGGAGATGCGGCGTCAGTTCGGCCTCGATCTGATAATCGTCGACCCGCAGGCGGGCTTTTTCCGCAGCCCACGAAGGGAGCGCGAGCAGAATGGCTAGACTCAGAGTCAGGGAAGTCGTCAGGACGCTGAGCACGCGCCGCGAATCAATGGACATTTAGGAGAGTCTCCAGGGAACGATAACCCATTCCCTATGATGAAGATTCTGACTTAAAAGATGCTGCGAGCACAAGCGGAAGAGCAGGCGTTAGCTATTAGCTCTTAGCAATTAGCCAAACCCACGGAGGTGAGGCAGCGAAAATATGATTTCGGCGGCGCGGTCGGCCGGGGGCCTCTGATTTGACGCTGGGCCTCGCAGACGCGCTCTTACTTCGGACAGGCCTTCCAACATTCTGTTCCGGGCGGGGCCGTCGGGCAGGACCTCTTTGATGCGGGCCACGACATTTTCAGCGGTGAAGTCGCCCTGTACGAGCTCCGGCACGATTTCTTTTTCGGCAATCAGATTGACCATGGCGAAACGGGGGACTTTGACGCGGGACTTGCCCATGGCATAGGTCAGCGGCGAAACGCGGTAGACCATCACAAACGGCGTGTTCATCATGGCCGCTTCGACGGTGGCCGTGCCGCTGGCGATGATGCCTGCGCGGGAGTGAAACAGTGCCGGCAAGGCCTCGGGGACGACTTTGATTTTAGGAAGCTCGCTGCGCCGACGCCTCGCGTCTGGATCTTCACTTTCCTCGGACATTACTCCGTATAGAAACTCGCGATCAATGGTGGGTGCGATGGGGAGCAGGTATTCATATCCGTCGCCGAGTTGCAACCTCGCATCGATGATCGTCGGCAGGTTCATGCGGACTTCTTTCCTGCGGCTGCCGGGCATAAGCG
>Ga0209067_10000542_pt1 | contig 24046 bp, 20 predicted proteins | sample ColStrG_CSR_2013_FD_187199 | JGI IMG/M metagenome (GOLD analysis project Ga0209067, IMG submission 187199) | Freshwater sediment microbial communities in response to fracking from Pennsylvania, USA - Cold Stream Run_MetaG_CSR_2013 (SPAdes)... | ecosystem: Environmental > Aquatic > Freshwater >... | reverse complement strand
TGACTACATTTAATAGCGAGACATGTGATGGCAAAACTAAGCCATCTCGATATGGAGTTGATGGAGTAATTCAAGATAACTACTTAACAGATTCAAATGATGCGGACAGTTTGGTTACTGTTAAATCAGCAGGGGTGGATACTCTTAGAATTTCGTTTAAGGACGGACTAATTGGAGGTTCAAGCAGATCGTCACGAAATACTATAACGGTTAAATATGTTGATGATGACCCCATGGGAGCATTAGCTGCACAAGGGATAAAGCCATCAACCAGAACGACTCATAAAAAAGCAATTGTGTTAAACGGATTGGTCGAAGGAGTTGCTATGGATTTTACCAACGGGGGTTCAAAGCAAGAGCGAAAAGTTAAGTATCAACTTCAAACTAAGCCTGTGTTTTGCACGATAGGTTTTTGGCCAAAGTTTTAACGGGTCAGATATTCTAAGAAAAAACTGAACTATGGATGCAAATTATGGCTGGAGGTGGGTCAATCTAGGATGCAAATCAACAATCGACCGCCGAGGTCAATTTAAAATAAATTGGTAAAAGTTACGAAATGCTCTATTTAGGGTATATCTGATTAGGTAACTAACCTATATGATCTGCAGCACAGTGAACGAAAAGAAATCGACGAAAGTAGTTTCGATATTCAAATCCACGCAGCAATAGCAAATACTGGTGGTGGAAATCGAGAGAAGTCCGTTTGCAATTGCTTTTACAGGGAAGTTTCTAAAATCACTAAAAAACATAATGGAATAGCACGCGGTCGTTTGGCGAAATCCCAGGGATCGGCCCTAGGGAGGAATTTAGTAGTCGGGCTGAATTAGCAAAAGCGGGCATTCACCAGCCAAAATGCCGTTGGAGTTAACGGCTCGAGAAACGAAGACGATGGCGGGGAGTCTAACATTCAAACGCTCTATTTGATGAATGTTTGAATGTTGGGCCTGATCCAACAGCCGCGCAAATTGCTGTGCCAGGGTATCCGTTAGACATGGAAACTAAATGACTTGGGACCCAATTTTCCTATTGCGTGACATATTTTTGAGGTGGCAATGCAGAGTTTTGATGAGGTACTAAATAACTATAAATCACGCGGGCCAGCGACTATGCCTCCTGCGACTCTCGATGAGATAGCATTGCTAAATACAATCCCAATGGAATTGGGATTGGCGCTAACCAATAGCGGAAGAAGTGCGGCAGATTACACAATACGTGGTTCGTATGGAGCCGGCGTTAAACCATTTTGTCCTTGGGTTGCGATATTTAAGAATTCGATTTCAACTTCAGCCCAAAAAGGCTACTACATAGTCCTGTTGTTTGCAGAAGACATGAACAGTTGTGTGCTGTCTTTAAACCAGGGCTACACCGAGTACATGAAAAAATATTCTTCAACGGCAATCGCAAATAAACAAATTAGAGAGACGGCAAACGAAGTACTAAAGCATGTGCCCGCGCCGACCGGCGCGAAGCAAGGGAAAATTAATCTCGCTGCAACTGGAGATCTTGGCAAAGGATACGAGATCGGCGCCATTTTTAGTTACGTTTATGGGAGTGTTGGCGGCCCTCAAGCCCCTAAAGTAACTACCATAGCCACCCCTCAATTTGAGACACAAGTTGCCCAGCTTCTCAGTGTGATTGATGCGTTAGAGACCTTAGCCGGAAATACCCTGACCAGATTTACTCCGCTTTTTGATGAGGATTTTAAAGATGAAATAGACGCAGCTATCGTTGCCGAATCCGCCAAGCCTACCCGGCCAGAAGCACCCGGGAAAGAACCGCCATCTCGCACTTCGCTTGCCGGAGTTGGTGGAAAATATCAGCGCAGTGAAACAAAGTCCGCAAATGCAATTATCGATGCCAATTACCTGTGTGAGCTTGATCCGAGCCATGTCAGTTTTGTTTCTAAAAAAACTGGCCACAACTATGTTGAAGCGCATCATTTAATCCCGATTGGGCAGCAAAAAAATCCTGTGTACCTGGATCAAGATATTGGTCTAGACGTTCGCGCCAATATTGTTTCGCTTTGCCCTAACTGCCATCGCATATTGCATCACGGGTTGGAAGCATCGTGGAAGCCTATTGTGAACAGGCTATTGTTAGCAAGGACTGCACAGTTAGCACAAAAAGGTATTGTTGTCACTAAAGCCGATTTAGAGAGATTTTATCGGAAGGGATTGGAAGAAACTGATTGAGGTTAATTGGTGGATGCATTCCACCATTTTCGTGAAGCAAGATGTTCAGTAACGTTCAATAAACCCGCCTCTAGCCCACTGGGTCAATATTCAGTCGGCGCCAACAGTCCGCCTGCTCAAAGTGTGATCGTGGCCAGGAGCAAACTGCTATAGCTGTTGTGACCGTTCGCAGAATTAGTGCTGGCTTATCCCTCTCTGCAGATAATTGGCGCAAAATCATTGGTGTTGCTATCGAATTAATGAACAGATTTTGCATATTACATATTTTCCAATTTAAAACATATAATTAGCCACGTAGAATTCAAAGGGCATATAAATAATTTTTTGCCAATACATAATGAGCAAAGTATGCAAACTTTAGAAAATCACCCGCTTGACATAGAAACAGCCAGAACAGTAAAAGCCTTCTTAGATAAAGTGGCTGCGATATTCCCGTTGCGCGGAGCAATTTTGTACGGGAGTCGTGCGCGTGGAGAATTCAAGCCAGACAGTGATGCTGACGTAGTGGTTTTACTTTCCGGAAGTCATGGGAAATTTATGTCAACGAAAATGGAAATGTCTGATATGGCTTTTGACGTCATGCTGGACACAGGCATTCGGGTGGAAGCACTTCCAGTTTGGGAAGACGAATGGTCCAATCCAGATGCATATCGCAACCCATATTTGTTACGAAATATTGAGCGTGATGGAATAGTCATCCAATGAATCTCACGCATCCTGAAAATCTCATTTCTGAAGCAAAACGCGCGATTGCATCTGCTCAACTGCTGTATGAGTCCGGAGATGGAAGCAAGATGTTCAGTAACGTTCAAGAAACCCGCCTCTAGCCCTTAGCTGACGCGGGTTTTTGTTTTTTTATATGCGTTGTTTGTGCATTAACTTGCATCGACTTTCAGGTCATTTTCAGGCTACGTATTTATAACCTGACGAAGACACCCTGAAAATTTCGAAGATCGTCAAACTTTTGATCGATCCGTTTGAAACTTAGCGGTCATTCGAGAGTCAGTTTAAATGCAATCAATCACCTGTCTAAAATTTTCGCCAAACTCTCCAGAATGCGACTGCACAACAGGTACGACTCGTTCAGCTCCTTTTAACATCATGGCTCTGCCAGATTCCGGGAAGGTATTGATCGCATCTTCGATGTCACCGGGATATTTGTCCTCCATCGCGCAAATCACGGTAGCCGCCTGAAGAATATCTTTTTCGCTCTTTGCAGATTGATTGACACGCGACAGTGCAGAAAATAATTTGTGAACGGCGAAGCGGGCTGGATTGGGTGTATAAACCGGCACAACATAATTTTTGCTGAGAACCACAGACTCCATCCTGCCATCGACAAGGTAGTCCAGATGTGGAATGGATTGGGCATACGCATCCAATTCAGGAATTAATATTGGCGCGCCGACGCCGGTTCCATTCACAAGCAGATCGACTAACAGTTTTTCTCTGCCCGGCAGTTTGTAGGTTTCAGATTTGCTCCCAGGCTTCAGACCGGACTTCGCCTTGATAAATGGCAGCCCCGAAGTTTGCAGGATTTCAAGCAGACTCATTTTTGGTGTAGTAGCCAGATTAAGTGGATTCGATCTGACTGCATCGATATCTTCTGTTAAATAGCTCGCCGCCTTGACACCGAGTCGGTTGAGAATCGCGCCGTAAGCGTGACTTCCAATCAATGTTAATCCGCTCGCAAACAGGCGGTGGTTATGTAATGCCGCTAATGTTGCCCCAGCCTTGTTATCGATGACGGCATAGCCAAGTTTGCGTAGCTCCTTCACGCTTTGCACAACCATTTCTGCGCTGCCAATTTTGTCCAGTGCGTTTTGTCTGGCGAGATCCGCCTCGGGTATTCCCGCTGGGCCACCGATATATTTTTCCGACGGATGTCCGCTGGCGTCATAAAAGCGATGGTAAAAAAAAGTATCCCCGCCTCGTTGTCGTTGCTCCAGACGACCTGGTGTGCCGGGGTGGATCAGGTCTTGGGTTTGTGCCCATTGAGACAGGTTCTCGAACTCAGTCTGATAGGTGGCTTGAAATACGGAATAGAGTCGAGCCATGTTCAGTCCTCCTTAATCCTTGCCACATAAAAATGAAAAATATGTGGCAAATATATGTTATCCGGCCAATTCTTGCCACATAAATTTTAAAAATGTGTGGCAATTAGTAATGGTCGCTGTTGGGATTATTTAACTCTTTCTATCCTTTTTAGCATCCACGCTCAAACGCATGAATGCACGAGTTTTGCGCTTCCATGTTCAATTGATCCCCACAGTTGTTGACCGCATTCTGAGCGACAGCAATAAAAAATGCGAACCACCTGGAAACTGCAGATAAACAACACTCTGACGGGGAGCTTAAAAGATAACGCCACCGGTACCAAGGGCGTGAATATTGCCGTGTTACTATCAAGAAATTAATTTGAGTTAACGTCATGGCTTCTCGGTCAAGGTTGAATGTATTCGCATCAGCGTCATTTCCGGATAAAAATATGACAAATTGGACCGCACTTTCTTTTCTGGCTGCCTGGTGCTCAAATTGAGCGTCCCTTCACGCTTGCCGCTGGCTACTTTAGACGACGACGCCTGGGACGACCTTCTCAGCTATATTGAAGACAAACGCGTCATTCCCATCATCGGGCCTGAATTACTGGAAGTGCAAACCGAGACCGGTCCGCGACTGTTGTACGACTGGCTGGCGGAGAAACTTGCCGCCAAACTCAATGTCGATATATCTCTGTTGCCGCAAACATATAACCTCAACGATGTAGTGTGCTGGTTTCTCTCCATGCGCGGCAGGCGTGAAGAAGCCTATGTGCGCCTGCGGGCTATTTTGCGCGAAGCTGCCTTTGCGCCGCCGCGCGCCTTGCAGCGTCTGGCGGCCATCACCGACTTTGATCTGTTTGTGACGACCACGTTTGACTCCATGCTCGAAGACGCGTTGAACGCGGTGCGCTTCCCCAATGCGCTCGCCAACGAAGCCACCGACGTGATTGCCTACGCACCCAACCGCATCACTGATCTGCCCTGCGAACGCGAGGGCCTGGTGCGACCCGTGGTCTATCATTTATTCGGCAAGGTCGCCGCCTCACCGACCTATGTCATCTCCGATGAAGATACGCTGGAATTTATCTGTGCACTGCAAAGCGATCATCTGGCTCCGGAAAAGCTGTTCCATGAACTTGAACACAATCATCTGCTGTTCATCGGCAGTAATTTCTCCAATTGGTTGGCAAGATTATTTTTGCGCATGGCAAAACGCCAGCGCCTGTCCGACCCGCGCGATGTCGGTGAAATTCTGGCCGACAACCACAGCTGCGAAGATGACCGACTGATGGATTTTTTGCAACAGGTCAGTGTACGGACCCGGGTCTATACCGGCGCAGAAAAATTTGTCGATGAATTGTACGATCGCTGGATGGCACGCCAGCAAAAGCTGTATGGAAAGGCAAATAATGTCAGCAGCATCAACGGTCAGTCGCCGCAACGCTTCCTGCCGCCGGCGCGCGAGATGCCAGACCATGCCGTCTTCATCAGTTACGCCAGAGATGATCTGGCAGCAGTGCAGCGCATCAAGGCCGGGCTGGAAGCGGTCGGTGTCACTACCTGGTTTGACATGGACAGATTAGAAGTGGGTGACGATTACGACCGAAAAATTCAACGCAATATTGCGCGCTGCTCTTACTTCATTGCGGTCGTTTCCAGCACCACACAGGCCAGACACGAAGGATACTTCCGCCGCGAATGGAGCTATGCAATCGATCGGGCGCGCAACATCGCCGACGGCGCCCTGTTTATACTGCCTGTCACCATAGACGATACCAACGCCGGTGTCGCGCTCGTACCGGATAAATTCAAGGCTCTGCATTTTACGCAACTCACCGATGGCAATGTCACACCCGACTTCGGCCAGCGCCTGCATGAATGTTTACACGGCAGGAGCGTTTCATGACTGGCACGGATAATCTCGCGTCTGACATCCCGGCCGACACCGAAGTCAACCAATCCCATCCCTGGTTAGGACTGTCTTCATTCAGCGAAGAAACCCGGCAGTATTTTTATGGCCGCGAAGAAGAAGTCAGTGAACTGGCTCGACGGGTGCAGCGCAAATTACTCACGATTCTGTTTGGTCAGTCTGGTCTTGGAAAAACCTCCATCCTGCGCGCCGGTATCGTGCCACGCCTGCGCGCACAGGGTTATTGTCCGGTGTATGTGCGGATTGATTACGGCCCGGACGCGCCAAGTGCGCAACAGCAAATCAAGCAAGCCATCTTGCAAGAAACGGTTGCATTCGGAACCTGGACCCGCAGCGGCATTGCAGTTGCGGATGAATCGTTGTGGGAATTCCTGCATCACAGAGACGATGTGCTGCTGGATGCACAGGGCAAGCCCCTGATGCCACTGTTGATCTTCGATCAGTTTGAAGAAATTTTTACGCTGGCGCAGAGCGATGATGATGGTCGCAGGCGCGCCAGTGACTTTCTTGAAGGTTTGGCAGAGCTGGTGGAGAACCGCCCATCCAGAGCATTGGAAGCCAGACTGGAAGAAGACGACAGCGCTGTGGAACGCTTTGACTTTTCCCGTAACGATTACCGCGTACTCATTACCCTGCGTGAAGATTATCTGGCGCATTTGGAATCGCTCAAAACAGCGATGCCCAGCATCACGCAAAACCGTTTGCGTCTGGCGCCGATGACAGGCACACAGGCACTGGCGGCAGTGACTGGCCCCGGTGGAAAACTGGTGACGGAAGAAGTGGCTGAAGCCATCGTGCGCTTTGTGGCAGGTGGTGCCGAATTGGCCCATGCCCAGGTTGAACCATCACTGCTGAGTTTGATTTGCCGCGAACTCAACGACAAACGCATCGCGTCCCGGCGTGCCGAAATCTCGCTGGATCTGCTGGCAGGTTCGCACGCCAGCATCCTCACCGATTTCTATGAGCGCGCTTTGGGTGACCAACCCCAGGCCGTGCGCAATGTCATTGAAGACGTCTTGCTCACTGAATCAGGCTATCGGGAAAATGTGGCAGAAGAACGGGTTTTGAAACACCTCGCTGCTGCCGGCGCCGTGCCGGACGCCCAGACCGTATTGGCGCTGCTGGTCAACCGCCGTCTGTTACGCATCGAAGATCGCCTCGATATCCGCCGCGTCGAGCTAACCCACGATGTGCTGTGCAACGTGGTCAAGGCAAGCCGTGGCCTGCGCCATGAGCGCGAAGAACGTTCAAGCACCGAACGCAAGCTCGTGGCGCAGCGTGAACGTGAGCTCAGCACCCGCAAGTCACTGGTGCGGGCGCGCCAGATCATTGCAGTCTGTCTGGTTCTGACGGTGGCTGCGGTAGCCAGTTCAGTTTTTGGTTACATCAGTATGAGACGGGCGCAAGAAACGCGCGCACTGGCTGACAGCTCGCGGGATGGCGCTGAAAAACTGGTGGGCTATCTGCTCGACGATTTCTATTCGGAGCTCCAACCGATAGGCCGTCTTGATATGGTCGGCGGACTGGCCAGCCGCACGGTCAGCTACTACCAGAACCTGCCCGAAGCCATGCGCAGCAGCGCAACCGATGCCAACTACGCCAGGGCATTACTGCGCCTTGGCCAGGTGAGTCGGAGTGAAGGTAAATTGGTCGACGCGGCCAGGATACTGGATCAGTCAATAGCGTTGTTGGAACCAGTTGTTGCGAGCAATAAAGCCAATGAGGCAAATAACCTCAGTTTGAGCGATGCTTTGCAAAACCGGGGTCTGATTGCCTATTCCAATGGTGAATTTGCCGTTGCAAACACGATGGTTGAGCGAGCTGTTGCGATTGCTGCTCCCTTTGCCACAGCACCCATGGCCACATTGGCAGCGCGATTGGCATACGCGCACGGGCGAACCAGAGCCGGTTATTTTAAACTTCGCAATATGAAGATGGCCAGCGCGCAAATTGAGTTAAATGCGGCGCGTGCTGCTGTGGCTGATGTTGCAGAACGCAATGCCAACATCCCCGCTATGATTGCTTATCTCACTGCAGGTCAATGGTTGCATGAGACCTTGGCCAGAGGAGAAATCAAAGATTATGCCGGCGCAGAAAAACTGGCACAGGAATTGATCGCCGACGCACAAGAAGTATTGAAGAAACGCCCTGGCGACAAGGATGCACTTCGGATCAAGGGCGCCGTTACTTTTATGCAGGGATACTACGCCTTACATCAAAAACTGACGGTGAAAGCCTTGAATATATTTACCGATGGCGTTCACCAAACTCAAGAGTTGCTGCTCAGTGATCCGGAGAATCAAATAGAAATTGGCGATCTGGCGATTTATTTGGGAATGCAAGTGTCGGCATTGGTGCAGCTTGGCCGTCCGTCAGAAGCCCGGGTCGAGTCGGACAGGATCTGGGCGTTATATCAACGCGCGGCGCCCAGCGCTTATCAGGCCGGCAATCTCTATAATTACGCTTTGACCATGGCTACTGTTCATGCCGAACGAGGCGATGTCAGGCAACTTGTGGAAATGAAGCACCGGTTGGAAGAGTATTCCTCGCAGCAATTGCAAGGCCAGGCAGTTCAAAGGTCTCAGGCCCTGGCGCTCACTGCTGAAATTAATAATTTGTACCTTGCAGATATCCTGGATGAATCCAGCGTCAACCAGCGTGGCCTTGCTGACGTTATCAGGCGCGGAGAGCAGTTGATGGCACAAAGCAAAGACACATTAACCAGAGCTTTTGTTTATTCTGCCCTGCCCAATGTACATCGAATCCAGGCTCACATAGCTTATGCGCAAGGCGATTATAAACTGGCTGAATTGAGCAGCCGGCAGGCGTTGGGTTTGTTGTTGCAAGCCGATTCGACAGCCATCGATGCACCGATTTATCGCATGGAGCATGCCCTGGCGCTGGCCCGCTTGAAACGCCTGCCGGAAGCCAGCGTATTGATCAATGAGGCGCTCAAGGTGCAACTCCGCCAGATAGCTGACGGCGCAGATGACCAGACGCTGCGATTGCAACTGGCACAAAGCCTGTATGTTTCAGCCCTCACGCAACCGAAAGCCGGTAGCAGGGAGCTGTCCGAGGCAGCAAGCCTGATTGCCAAACTGCCCGTTGAAATACAAAACTACCGCAGCGTGAATCTGTGGCGCAAGCGCATCAACGATGAAATTCGTCTGAATACCCGCGCCGCATTGGCAGCATCATGATCGAACCCGTCTCAACCCCCTGGTATTTCGTTCCATCCACCACTTTTTGAGCAATGTACTGAAAGCGAATCCTGATGAGACCACTTCGTATCCCTCTGGCAGTATTTCATGTGGTAGCAGCGCTGTTGTCTTTCGCTGGCGTAGCGTGCACCTCCTGTGCTGCTTGCTTGAGCTCCGACGGGAACCCAACGTCTCCGGTCTGCGCTACGCTCCAGGGGAATTTCAGTATTGTGGATATGGATGGAACCGTCCGAATTTGCCGGGTTGTACCGTTACCGAAGACCGTTAGCGCGGAGGCGAAAAGTTATATCTCGCGGCAGATTCCCGATGAGCCCAATAATTGGGACTTGGTAAAGGAGCGGCCTGAAGTCGACAAGCGACGCTTAGCGCGCGGGCTGGAGCTGTTGAAGACCTATCCCGCCAAGATTGAGTCCAGCGAGATTGCGGGGGTGCCCGTCACCAGGGTCATCCCGGAGAACCTACCCAAATCCCGCAGTCGCCTGGTACTGATTAATGTCCATGGCGGCGCTTATGAGCTGGATTGTTGCTCGCTTGTCGAGAGCATTCCCGTTGCCAGCCTCACCGGAGCAGAGGTTGTGTCAGTTCTTTATTCACTCGCCCCAGAGAAACAATTCCCCGTCGCGATCGATGAAATTATCAAAGTCTACAGCGCTCTGCTCAAAGATCATGCGCCGTCAGAAATCGGAATCTACGGCACCTCTTCTGGCGCCGTCCTCACCGGCGAAGTAGCCGCCAAGCTCAAATTGCTCGGTATTGAACTGCCGGGTGCCTTGGGCATATTTTCTGGTTTTGGCGACTTCGGTGCCCTTGGCGATTCTTTCTCAATTTTCTCCGGCGCTGGCCTGGCTGGACATATCGACCAGGCATTGCTCCCAGTGCAGAAAGCTTATGTCGGTGCAACGCCACTCAATGATCCCATTCTCTCGCCAGTACTTGGTGATCTTCACGGCTGGCCACCAACTTTACTGATGACGAGCACGCGGGATTGGTTCCTCAGTGGGACCAGTCTCTTTCATCGCGCCCTGTTACGGGCTGGCGTGAATGCCAGTCTGGTCGTATTCGAGGCGCTTCCGCATGCGTTTTGGACTCGACCGGATTTGCCTGAATCAAAGGAGGCATATCAAGATATGGCTGGTTTCTTCCTGAAGAATTTGAAGTCCTGATAACAGAAGCCGGCACGCGCAGGTCAGTCATGCTTCTCAATCTGGCCAGTATCCATGGATGGTTTCAATAATGATTAAAGTGCACCTATCCAAAGTATTACTGTTGTTATATCGAAATAGGATTGCATATACTTTGTTGGAAATTTTGGTACCCAGGTTGAGAGCATCCATGATTTTTCGTCTCGACAAGCTCGAATTTAGTTGCAACTCGTGCCTCAGTTCCACTTTTATCGGTATATTTGTGATTTAACAAAGTGCAGATTGTTAATTGCCGCAAAATCGATTTGTGCAAGAATCTATCCGCTATGAAGCTATTCTCCAAATCTCGAATTCTGATCGCTTGTTTCGCGCTCCTCAGCATGCTGATAATGCAGTTCGCTGTGGGGGCGTGCGTCTGTCCAATGATGAGTTCCCCGCAGTCTGCAGTCACTATGCAGGACTGCGATAGCATGGACACGGAACAGTCGCCGTTTTGTCATATTCACGCTGCAGGTGAAACGGTAAAGCAATCGTTGGATAAATCAGAATTGCCGCAGATTCAGCAATTTATTCCGACAGGAATGATGGCTGTTTCGGTCTGGTTGGATGATGCTTCCGAATTCTCATTCTTGTCGCCAATCGAAGCCACGTCACTGGCTCGCTCCACCTCTCCGCCCGTTTCAATACTTCATTGTTGTTTCCGCATTTAACAACTCCAGTTCGTCAGTTCGTCACCGTCGCGTAAACACTGCGCACGTTGCTGGTTCCTGCATTCTGGAGATGTTATGCCTATTAATTCAACACGTACTGACACACGCCCCTTGCAGTTGTGCATCTGGGCTTTGGTTTGCTGGGCAAGTGCGCCAGCGCATTCTTCCGACCCGCCGCTAACTTTAGGGCAGGCACAAACAATGGCTGTGGCACGCTCAAGGCAAATCGCATCACAGGACCTGGCAGTCCTGTCGTCGCAGGAAATGGCGGTATCCGCTGGCCAATTGCCAGACCCTGTCTTAAAACTCGGCATCGATAATTTGCCGATAAACGGTGCAGACCGACTGAGTCTGACTGACGATTTCATGACCATGCGCCGCGTCGGTGTGATGCAGGAAATCACCAGTACAGACAAGCGCCGGGCACGGGCTGACATCTACGAACGCACCGCCGATAAAACTCGCGCTGAAAAAAGTGTCATCACTGCAGCCATTCAACGCGACACCGCGCTTGCCTGGCTGGATACCTATTACGCAGAAAAAATGGCAGCCGCCATCAAAGATCAGGTCACGCAAAGCCGTTTTGCGATTGAGGCTGCGGAGAGTGCGTATCGCGCCGGACGCTCTGGTCAGTCTGATGTCTTGGCGGCGCGCAGCGCGCTGGCTCTGATAGAAGACCGCGCCAGTGAAATTCAACAAAAGGCCACCAGTGCCAGAACCGTCCTGGCACGCTGGACCGGCAACGGACTGGACAGCGAGTTGGCTGATCCGCCCGAGATGGAGGCCATCCGGATGAATCCAGTTTTGCTGGAAAATCAACTGGAACAACATCCACAAATTGCGGTGATGAATCAGCAAATCAGTCTTGCCGAAGCCGATGCCAGGCTGGCACAGGCAAATAAAAATACCGACTGGAGTGTTGGGCTGGCCTACCAGCAAAGATCCTCAGCCTACTCCAACATGATTTCAATTGAGTTATCAATACCAATACAGTGGGACCAAGGAAATCGCCAGAATCGCGAGTTGCGTGCAAAACAGGCGATAGTTAATCAGGCGATAGCAGAACGCGATGAAGTATTGCGTGAGCATGTCGCTCAAACACGGGCCATGCTGAGCGAATGGCAGAATGACCGCCACCGGTTAATCCGCTTTGAATCAGAATTGCTGCCGCTTGCAGCTGAGCGTATCGCCGCTGTGCTGGCGGCCTACCGAAGCGGCAAGGCCAGCCTTACGGATGTGTTGGCAGCGCGCCGCGATGAAATTGACGTGCGTATCCAATCACTGCAACTGAAAAATGAAACGGCACGCCTTTGGGCGCAACTGGAATTTTTGACCCCTACCAATCCGGGCGCAGCATTGAACTGGGAACTCCCATGAAATCCAAATCAATAATTCTCATCCTCATCGCCATACTCGTTTTTGCAGGCTATGAACTGTATCGATTGGGTTTGAGTCAGGGCACTGAATCCGTCAAAACATCAGTCGCCCCCAAAGTAGCAGCAGAACGGAAACCGTTGTACTGGCACGACCCAATGAGTCCGGGTCAACGTTTTGACAAGCCGGGTAAATCCCCTTTTATGGACATGGAACTCGTGCCGGTGTATGCCGATAAAAAAGCAGGCAGCGGCGTCAGCATTGATCCCAGGATCGAACAAAATCTGGGAATTCGAACTGTCGCAGTGATGAAGGGCAAACTTGAATCGAGTCTGACAGCAGTTGGCACTATTGCGTTCAACGAGCGCGATGTTGCCCTGCTTCAGTCGCGCAACAGCGGCTATGTCGACCATGTCTATGTACGCGCCACGCTTGATCCGGTCAATAAAGGCCAGAAACTGGCCGATGTCTATGTGCCGGACTGGGTCGCTGCGCAGGAAGAATACCTGACCGTCAAAAGTATGAAGGCGAGTAATCTGGACGGCATGCTGGATGGCGCGGTTCAGCGTATGCGACTCTCAGGAATGAGCGACCTGCAGATCGACCAGTTCATTGCAGGTGGTAAGGTTCAGTCGCGCATGGCCATTACCTCGCCGATTAACGGCGTCATCACTGAACTGACACTGCGTGAAGGTATGACGCTTGTCGCCGGAGCACCGTTATTCAAGATTAATGGGTTGGGCAGCGTATGGGCCAATGCTCAGGTTCCTGAGAGTCTGGCCACCCGGGTGCGCCCTGGAGATGCAGTCGAAGCGAGCGTTACAGCATTGACCGGCGTGATCTTAAAAGGTCGTGTCAATGCGATACTGCCTGAAATTAATCCAGCCACACGCACATTCACAGCACGTGTTGAACTGAACAATCCCCACGGTGCATTATTGCCGGGTATGTTTGCCTCGATTCATTTTCTGTCGGCCAAATCGAATCGGGAAGTGGTTCTGGTGCCGTCCGAGGCTGTGATCCAGACGGGTACGCGCAGTGTCGTCATGGTTGAGCAGAGCGCCGGTAACTATGCGCCGGTCGACATCAAAACTGGCAGGGAATCGAATGATCAAACTGAAGTTCTGAGTGGTTTGGACTCTGGCCAAAAAGTTGTCGTATCTGGTCAATTCCTGATTGATTCGGAAGCCAGCCTGAAAGGAACAGCATTGCGCATGAGTGATACGGTACCGGATGCGAAAAATCAGGGAGAGATGAAATGATCGCCAAACTGATCCGCTGGTCGATCACCAATCGATTGCTGGTTTTGTTAGCGACCATTATCGTTGCAGCCTGGGGCATCTGGGCAGTACAGCAAACGCCAATCGACGCCATTCCTGATCTGTCCGACGTGCAGGTGATTATTCGTACCAGCTATCCAGGACAGGCACCGCAGATTGTCGAAAACCAGGTCACTTATCCACTGACTACTACCATGCTGTCAGTGCCGGGTGCCAAAACGGTGCGCGGCTATTCGTTTTTCGGCGATTCGTTTGTCTACATTCTGTTCGAGGATGGGACCGACCCGTATTGGGCGCGTTCACGCGTGTTGGAATACTTAAATCAGGTGCAGTCGCGGTTACCTCCGCAGGCAAAAGCCGCCATTGGTCCGGACGCCAGTGGCGTGGGCTGGGTGTATGAATATGCTTTGGTGGATCGCACCGGAAAAATGGATATATCCCAGTTGCGCACCTATCAGGACTGGTTTCTCAAGTATGAATTGAAAACAGTCAGCAATGTTGCTGAGGTGGCCAGTATCGGCGGCATGGTACGTCAGGTTCAAATCGTCCTTGATCCCGATAAGCTGCGCGCCTATAACATCATGCACAGTAAAGTGATCGATGCGGTACAAAAGGCCAATCAGGAAAGCGGCGGTTCTGTTCTGGAATTGGGTGAGGCCGAATATATGGTGCGCGTTTCAGGTTATCTTCAATCGCTCGACGACTTCAGAAAAATACCATTGACCACAACCAGTGCCGGTGTGCCAGTGCGATTGGGTGATGTGGCGCGTGTTCAGGTCGGTCCGGAAATGCGGCGTGGTATTGCTGATCTGAATGGTGAAGGCGAAGTGGCCGGTGGTGTCATCATCATGCGTTCCGGGAAAAACGCGCTCGAAACCATCGCCGCCGTCAAAGAAAAACTGGCTAAACTCAAATCCAGCCTGCCGCCCGGCGTTGAAATTGTACCGACCTATGATCGTTCCAACCTGATCAAACGCTCAGTGACCAATCTGGAACATAAACTTCTGGAAGAGTTTGCCGTCGTGGCAGTGGTCTGCATTCTGTTCCTGTTTCATTTTCGCTCCGCTCTGGTTGCCATCGTCTCCCTGCCTTTGGGTATCCTTGCGGCCTTCCTCATCATGTATTACCAGGGAGTGAATGCCAACATCATGTCGTTGGGCGGAATAGCGATTGCCATTGGTGCGATGGTCGATGCGGCTGTGGTAATGATCGAAAATGCCCACAAGCATATTGAAAAATGGAACCTTGAACATCCTGCCGAACGACTCAATCGGGCAGAGCATTGGCAGGTGATCGAGGACGCTGCTGCCGAGGTTGGACCGGCTTTGTTCTTTTCCCTGTTGATTATTGTGCTGTCATTCATACCGGTATTTTCCCTGCAGTCACAGGAAGGGAAACTCTTTTCGCCTCTGGCCTTTACCAAAACCTATGCAATGGCTGCCGCTGCGCTGTTGGCGGTCACCTTAATTCCGGTGCTGATGGGTTACCTGATCCGGGGCAAAATACCGGATGAACACAAGAATCCGATCAACCGCTTGTTTATTCGCCTGTATCGTCCGGCGTTGGATCTGGTTCTGCGTTTCCCGAAAACGACATTGCTCGCAGCACTGCTCGTTGTGATCGCAACGATCTGGCCAATGACGCGTCTGGGTGGCGAATTCATGCCGCCGCTTGATGAAGGTGATTTGCTGTACATGCCGTCAGCACAGCCCGGCATCGCGGTCGGTAAGGTGACCCAACTATTACAGCAGACCGACCGACTGATTAAAACTGTGCCCGAAGTACAGTCCGTCTTTGGTAAAGCCGGGCGGGCCGAATCGGCCACCGACCCCGCACCGATGGAAATGTTTGAAACGACGATCCAGCTAAAACCGCAAGACCAGTGGCGTGCGGGCATGACGACCGAAAAATTGATCGCTGAACTGGACCGTACCGTCCAGGTGCCGGGTTTATCCAATGTCTGGGTACCACCAATCCGTACGCGTATCGATATGCTGGCAACCGGTATCAAGAGTCCGGTCGGCATCAAGGTAGCCGGCATCAATCTGCAAGAGATAGATCGGATCAATGCGGCGATTGAGCAGGTCGTCAAGAAAGTACCCGGTGTGTCTTCAGCTTTGGCAGAACGGCTTAATGGTGGTCGCTATATAAACGTGCAGACCGACCGTGATGCGGCAGCCAGATACGGCATGAATATCGGCGACGTGCAAAGCATTATTTCCGCAGCCGCAGGCGGAGACAACATCGGCGAGACCGTCGAAGGTTTGCAGCGTTTTCCGATCAACGTTCGCTATCCACGCGAAGAGCGCGACTCGGTCGAGAAATTGCGCCAGTTGCCGATACTGACTGAATCCGGTGCGCAGATACGGCTGGGTGATGTGGCAACGGTTAACATCGGGGATGGGCCTCCCATGCTGAAAAGTGAAAATGCCCGTCTGTCGGGCTGGATTTATGTCGACATCCGTGGCCGTGATCTGCAATCTGCAGTGCAGGCTATGCAGGCCGCTGTTGCCAAAGAAGTGCAACTTCCGGCCGGGTATACCATTTCCTGGTCTGGGCAGTTTGAATATCTGGAACGCGCTACTGCCAAACTAAAAATCGTAGTACCAATGACCTTGTTCATTATTTTTCTGCTGCTGTACCTGACCTTCAGGCAATTTGACGAAGCGCTGCTGATCATGGCAACGCTGCCGTTTGCACTGGTCGGGGGTATCTGGCTGCTTTGGGCTTTAGGGCATGATTTTTCTATAGCGAGTGGTGTGGGATTTATTGCGTTGGCAGGCGTTTCGGCTGAATTCGGTGTGATCATGCTGCTGTATCTGAAACATGCCTGGGAAGCGAGGCAGGTACAGGGCAAGCTGAGTGAAACTGATTTGCTGGATGCCATCCGGGAGGGGGCGGTATTAAGGGTCAGACCTAAAGCGATGACGGTAGCCGTGATCATGGCAGGACTGATACCGATCATGATAGGCTCTGGAACTGGTTCGGAAGTGATGCAGCGCATTGCGGCACCAATGGTGGGCGGCATGCTCACTGCGCCATTGTTATCCATGTTTGTGGTGCCGGTGGTGTACCTTCTTATTCGGCGCAGGCAGTTGTTGCACGACGCTGGATTACGGTAAGCCCAGAACAGCATGGTATGGATAGTGAGCCGTACCAGGTGTATTTTTTAATTCTGTTTTATCAATGACGCAACTGACAGGGATGAAATTGCTGGCATCAATAATTTCCGTCAATTCATTCAAAAAGTATTGTTGATGTTGGCGTCCTTGGAAAAAATTAAATGCCCTTCTTTTCCGATGTCGTGTTTGTGTCAGAGTACTAAATCAGGGGCAAAATGATGAAACTTGAATTTCCCCAGGTCGGGAAAGACGGTTTCGCAGTATTACCGTTGGTGAAAAATACAGAATCGCGATGGCCAAGGCGCCTCTGAGCACTCTTTAACACAACATTTTCCGTGAAAGTGTGCATCAACAAACTACGCTTGCCTTTGGTGATTTTCTTCAGAATCCTGAAATAATCATTGTGCGAACAGAGCTCGAAAAAGTGTCTTTATATTTTTTGATAGATTTTCACAGTGAACGATTTCAATCGACAGCTAAGGAATAAGATGCTGCGTATACGAACACCTTTCTTGACGACACTCGCTCTCATTGCGTTCGCTGGCAATTCACTTTTTTGCCGTCTCGCATTAAAGACCACCTCCATTGACGCAACAAGTTTCACAACGATTCGATTGATAGCGGGCACGCTTGTGCTCTGGTTGATCGTGCAATACAGGGGCGGACAAATCCAACAAAAGGGTAACTGGACGTCTGGAATGGTGCTGTTTGTCTACGCTGCAGGTTTTTCGTTTGCATATCGAAGCTTGCCAACCGCAACCGGTGCGCTTCTCCTGTTTGGCGCGGTGCAGGCAACAATGATTGGCTTCGGCTTGTGGGCAGGTGAACGCTTTCAGAAGGTTCAGTTTGCGGGTCTTGTGATTGCATTTTCAGGAATTATTCTTCTGCTGTTGCCAGGTATCTCTGCGCCACCACTACAAGAATCCCTGTTGATGCTAAGCGCTGGTGCGGCTTGGGGGGTGTACTCTTTGCGAGGAAAAGGTCAGGGCGATCCTGTTCGCGTCACCGCGGGAAATTTTCTGCGTGCGGCTCCGCTTTCAATGGTATGGAGTCTGGTTATGATCGACAGCGCTGCGCTGGATATGCCCGGATTTTGGTATGCCGTTTTGTCAGGCGCATTGGCCTCAGCGATCGGCTACTGCATTTGGTACACGGTATTGCCATCGCTGAAAGCCACAAACGCCGCAACCGTGCAACTCAGTGTTCCGGTTATTGCCGCAGCCGGTGGGATTGTTTTTTTAGGCGAGTCGATCACTGTGCGCCTGGTCTTGGCCTCCATAGCGATTTTGGGTGGCATTGCCATGGTAGTTATGAACAGACAAAGAAAAACAGGGTGAGTGGCAGTCTGGTGACGCCGATTCTAAAAAATTGAAAAATCTTCGTCGTGACCGACAGCGTTGCGGGTCGGATTTGAACGTAAGCGGGGACTGGAATTGTGCGGACAGCAGTGTCAATGGAATTCGCGCCGTAGAAAATGCCGTTAAGCCTTTTTGGTATTGATATGACAAAGAACGACAGAGGCGAGATCCAGGTGATCGGGCCTGATGTGCACTGTGCCATTTAATACGACAAAATCAAGGAACATTTATCGTCCAATGAAACAGTGATCAGGTGGATGTTCAACCGGAATTTGGTCGCTGAAAAAAAGTCAGCAAAAAAATACAGTCTTTTGTGTCGGAAGCAGGGCAGGCAAATGAAACACTGAGTGGCTGAATCACTCAGGTCGAGATGCAGTCCATTGATAATTTGATCAAAGCATGAAAAAAGCGGACGTTGAAAACAGGCTGGCAGCGATATTCATCGTCGCACTCAAGATGGCGTTAGCCGGTTTTGTCTTGGGCTATTTTAAAATCTGGACCGGTGGGCGCCTGATGATGCAAATTTTTATGTGCATCGGCACACTGGACGTTGTCATCGTCTGCCTGCTACGGTGGATGAATTTTTATGACGACTAGGACCCTGCGCGGCAGACATCATCTTGGCGCGGAGCGCAAATGCGCGTGCGCCTCTCGCAACATCTTCTCAGTGGTTTCCCAGTCTACGCAGGCATCGGTCACGGAACAGCCGTATTTCAGCTGGGTCAGATCGTCAGGAATTTTCTGATTGCCGGCCACCAGGTTGGATTCAATCATCAATCCCACGATCGAGCTGTTGCCATGGACGACCTGGTTGATCACGTCGGTCATCACCAGCGGTTGCAGCTCCGGTCTTTTGAAACTGTTGGCGTGCGAGCAGTCGACCACAATATTGGGCGCCAGTTTTGCTTTGCCCATGGCCTGTTCGGCCATCGCGACGGAAACCGTATCGTAGTTCGGGCGGCCGTCACCGCCGCGCAACACCACGTGTCCGTATTGGTTGCCGCGGGTGCGCACGATGGCAACCCGTCCCTGGTCGTTCAATCCCAAAAAAGAATGCGGATGCGAAGCCGACAGAATCGCATTGATGGCAATGGAAATATCGCCGTCCGTGCCGTTTTTAAAACCTACCGGTGTCGACAGGCCGGACGACATTTCGCGGTGGGTCTGTGATTCGGTCGTCCTGGCACCAATCGCGGTCCAGGCGATCAGATCGCCCAGATATTGCGGCGATATCGGATCCAGCGCTTCGGTGCCGGTTGGCAGTCCAAGCTCACACACATCCAGCAAGAATTTGCGGGCCAGTTCCATGCCTCGGTCCACATGGAAAGAATCATCCATGTCGGGATCATTGATGTAGCCTTTCCAGCCGGTCGTTGTGCGCGGCTTTTCAAAATACACGCGCATCACCAGCAACATCGTTTCGCTGACTTCCTTTTGCAATGCCGACAGGCGGCGGGCATAGTCCAGGCCTGCTACCGGATCATGGATGGAACAGGGCCCCACGACCACGAACAGGCGTTTGTCTTTGCGGTCCAGAATCGCGCGCAACGCTTCGCGACTGGCATTAACCACCGAGGCGGCGTGCTCGGTTAGCGGGAGTCGTTTGTGCAGTTCCTCGGGCGTGGGCATGGCGTCAAACGACATGACATTGATGTTTTCCAGATCTTGGCTGTTCATAGGCTGCGGAGTGAAGTGATCGCGGTTGGACAAGACGGCATTATCGTCGATCTGCCCGGGATACCGCGTATTTCCTGTCATAAAGTCTGTTTTTCTGATGACTGGCATCCTTTGAGAACAGGCCTGTCCTGCCGCAGACACCGTTTCCATGCAGAAATACATTGATTCAATTCCACATTTCGAGTATTCTCGAAACATCGAAATGCACCAAGAGATCCGTGGAAAACAACAAAGTAATCGCCGCCCTGGCCGCTTTGGCCCAGGAAACCCGCCTGGCCGTATTTCGGCTGCTGGTGCAGGCCGGACCGGCGGGCATGGCAGCCACAAAAATCAGCGAACAGGTCGGGATTCCGGCGTCGTCGCTGTCGTTCCACCTGAAAGAGATGCTGCACGCCGATCTGGTGACCTCCCGGCAGGAAAGCCGGTTTGTGATTTACTCGGCGAACTTCACCACCATGGCGGACCTGATTGGCTTTTTAACTGACAACTGCTGTGGCGGCATTTCCTGCACGCCGGATTGTTCTGCGCCCTGTTCACCAACCGAAGAAATGGATCATTGATATGAGCAATAAAGTTATTAACGTGCTTTTTCTATGTACCGGAAATTCAGCCCGCAGCGTTATGGCGGAGGCACTGGTGACGATACTGGGGAGAGGGCGCTTCAAGGGCTTCAGCGCCGGCAGCAAACCTGGCGGCACAGTCAATCCGTTCGCCATAGAACAGATCAAACTGTTTGCACCGGACTATCCAACCCAAACCATGCGCAGCAAAAGCTGGGATGAATTCGCTGCAGTCGATGCTCCGCAGATGGATCTGATTATCACCGTGTGTGATAACGCCGCCGGAGAAGCATGTCCATTCTGGCCCGGTCGTCCGGCAACGGCGCACTGGGGGTTCGAAGATCCGGCAGCGGTCGAAGGATCCGATCAAGCAAAGCGCGCCGCCTTTGCACAGATCTTTCAGCAGATATTAAAAAAGATCAGCGCGTTTGCGGCATTGGATATCGAAGCCATGGATTACCCGGCAATCCAGCACAGCATCAAACAAATCGGTGAGGAGCCGTTATGAGCCTGCCGCGCAGACTGGTAGCAGAAGGAGTGGGAACGGCCTTCCTGCTGGCGGTGGTAGTGGGTTCAGGCATCATGGCTGAACGACTCGCCGCTGGCAATGTCGCCATCGCACTGCTGGCCAACACCATTGCCACCGGTGCCGGACTGCTGGCGCTGATCCTGATGTTTGGCACGATTTCCGGTGCGCACTTCAACCCGGTCGTTACCCTGTCCGAAGCCTGGCAAAATGCTATGCCGCGTTCCGAAGTGCTGCCGTATATTCTGGTTCAGATCGTCGGTGCCTTTGCCGGTGTCGCAGCCGCCCATGGCATGTTTCAGGACCCGCTGTTTTTTGCCTCGGAACATGTGCGCACCGGTATGGCGCAGTGGTGGAGTGAATTTGTTGCCACCTTTGGTCTGATCGCAGTCATCATCGGCTGTTCGCGCAGCAGGCCGGCAGTCACACCGTTTGCCGTCGCCGCCTACATCACCTCGGCTTACTGGTTTACTTCTTCCACCTCGTTCGCCAATCCGGCCGTCACCCTGGCACGTGCCGCGTCCAATACGTTTGCAGGAATTCGCCCCATCGATGCGCCTGGATTTATCATGGCGCAGCTGCTCGGCGCCAGCGCAGCGACGCTGCTGTTTTGCTGGTTATATCCGGCCGCGCCGAAAGGTGCCACAGTAGCCGGAACGGTCGCACCGGGCGATTTTCCACCACACTGACACTACATAAAGCGACATCATGAGCGTAACTATTTATCACAATCCCCAATGCGGCACATCCCGCAACACACTCGGCTTGATTCGCAATACCGGCGAAGAACCGGTCATCATTGCTTACCTGAGCCATCCACCAACCCGCGCCAAATTGCTCGAACTCATTGCGGCCATGCAGATGCCAGTGCGTGATTTGTTGAGAAAAAAAGGCACGCCCTATGAGGAATTAAATCTGGGCGACACCACCCTCCCGGACGAGGCATTAATCGATGCGATGCTGCAGCATCCAATTCTGATCAACCGTCCGATTGTGGTGACTGAACTGGGCACAAAACTGTGCCGTCCCTCAGAGCTGGTTCTGGATATCCTGGCGCGTCCCCAGTTGAATGCCTTTATCAAAGAGGATGGCGAGCAGGTCATTGATCAGGAGGGACGTCGTGTCCCTTACTGACCTTACCCTGCCAAACATTCAGACCGATCAGTTTCATAAACCGGATCTGGCCAACCTGAATGCTGCTGTGCCAATTTCCCACGCACCGCGCATATTGCTGTTATACGGATCGTTGCGGGAACGCTCGTACAGCAAATTATTGACGCTGGAGGCCGCACGACTGCTGTTGGCCATGCGCGCCGAGGTACGTATTTTTGACCCGCATGGTTTGCCGTTGCCAGACGACGCGCCAGATACCCATCCCAAAGTGCAGGAATTACGAGAGCTAAGCCAGTGGGCCGAGGGCATGGTGTGGTGCTCTCCAGAGCGACACGGCGCAATGACCGGCGTCATGAAATCACAGATAGACTGGATTCCGTTAACCGTGGGCGCGATCCGTCCAACCCAGGGCAAGGCGCTGGCGGTGATGCAGGTCTCGGGCGGTTCCCAATCGTTCAATGCCGTCAATCAGCTGCGCATTCTGGGCAGGTGGATGCGAATGATCACGATCCCGAATCAGTCTTCGGTGGCCAAAGCCTTTCTGGAATTCGACGAGTCCGGACGAATGAAACCATCGGCTTATTACGACAGAGTCGTCGACGTAATGGAAGAGCTGGTGAAGTTCACTTTGCTGACCCGCCAGGTGTCACCGTACCTGGTAGATCGTTACAGTGAGCGGGTGGAAAGTGCTGAAGAATTATCCAGACGGGTCAATCAGAAATCGATTTGAGATCGAGTCATTGCAGGTAAAAAGTGCTTTCAGGTGAGCATCAGGCCGAAATTTAAAGCGTTCCCGTCATGTCCGCGCAAGTCTTGCGGAAATGACGGAAACCGTTGCAGAACCCATTCAGATTCTTTACTGCACCATCAACTGTCTGACCGCGTGTCCATTAGCAGTCGAGATGACGGTCCACTGACTGCCGTCCCACTGCATTACCGCGCCATTTGCGAAGCCGACAATCAGGTTGCCATTGTCCACGATTTGATTGACTGCTGAGTTTAATCCGATGTCAGGCAATGCCTGCAATGTCGGATCAGTAGTGCCAGAGCCTGCTATGCGCCAGATCATGCCATTTGCCGTGCCGTACACAATGTCGCCTTGATAATTGGTCATTTGCGTGACTGGACTTTGCGAACCGGCTTCAAGCGTTATCCAGGTGCCATTATCCGAGAGCTGGGTAATATTGCCGTTGGCATAGCGAACAGTTACTTTTCCATTGTTGGCCATGATCTGAGATACCGAGACGCCATAGCCAGAATCATGTAACTCAGTCCAGCTGGTGATATTCAAATTTGTGCCATCACCGTCCCACTGCTCAATCGCACCGTTCTCCAATCCAACGATGAGATGGTCGTTAACAATGCCCATTGCTCTGACAGGTCTGGTCCAGCCTGCATCGTGCAGTTGAGCCAGACTGTGAGCCGTGTTGCCATCCCAGGCGCGAACTATGCCGCCGTCGTCATAACCTGCATACACACCATTGTGATAAACGATCATTTGGGTGATTTCATCTTTGTAAGTGTTTTCTGAATCGTCGTAGTCGTGAACACATATTTCGCTACCTGGGACCACAAGTTGTCCGAGTGACAGGTCCTTCATAATGCTCCCGGAAAACGGAGCAGTCATGGCATCTTGACCTCTGCTGAGCCCGACAACCAGTCCGTCTTCATTCGGCAAAACCACCAATTGATATTGCTGCATATCACGATTGTATTCACCATCACAGGTAACTTTCGGCGATCCGTCTTCATATTCTTTCCAGCTGCCGTTATTCTGAAATATATATAATCAATAAGTT
>Ga0209067_10000541_pt1 | contig 24066 bp, 18 predicted proteins | sample ColStrG_CSR_2013_FD_187199 | JGI IMG/M metagenome (GOLD analysis project Ga0209067, IMG submission 187199) | Freshwater sediment microbial communities in response to fracking from Pennsylvania, USA - Cold Stream Run_MetaG_CSR_2013 (SPAdes)... | ecosystem: Environmental > Aquatic > Freshwater >... | reverse complement strand
ACGGGATACTTTGCGCCAACAAGCCGATTTGGTTCACCAGAGGAATTTATGGCGCTGGTCGATGCTTTTCATCATGCTGGAATTGGCGTCATTCTTGATTGGGTGCCATCCCATTTTCCCGGCGACGTCCACGGCCTTTATAAGTTTGATGGAACACATTTATACGAACACGCTGACCCTCGCAAAGGGTTTCATCCCGACTGGAGCAGTTATATTTACAATTATGGCCGCAATGAAGTTCGGTCATTCTTAATTAGTAACGCATTGTTCTGGCTCGACCGTTTTCACATCGACGGGCTTCGTGTTGATGCGGTTGCTTCGATGCTGTATTTGGATTACTCGCGCAAAGCAGGAGAGTGGGAACCCAATCAATACGGAGGCAATGAGAATCTGGAGGCCATCATGTTCCTGAAAGAATTTAATGAGACCGTTTATGGAACCCATCCTGATGTGGTGACCATTGCTGAAGAATCGACGGCTTGGCCGGGGGTATCCAAACCTACCTACCTGGGTGGACTCGGCTTCGGCCAGAAGTGGATGATGGGCTGGATGCACGATACCTTGAAGTACTTTAAAGATGACCCCATCTATCGTAAGTATCATCAGAATGAAATTACTTTTAGCATCATGTACGCGTTCACCGAAAATTTCATGCTGCCCCTTTCGCATGATGAAGTGGTTCACGGCAAAGGATCATTGATCGGTCGTATGCCGGGAGACGAGTGGCGAAAATTTGCTAATCTCCGGTTGATGTTTGGTTATATGTTTGCCCACCCAGGAACCAAGCTGCTATTCATGGGTGGAGAATTTGGCCAAACCGCCGAATGGAATCATGATCAAAGTCTTAGTTGGCATTTATTGGACTATGATTTTCACAAAGGGGTGCTGCAACTAATCACTGATCTGAATGCGTTTTACAAGTTGGAGCCAGCGTTGTTTCAGTTTCCATTTAGCGATCGGGGATTTGAGTGGGTGGATTATTCAGATCGAGAAAACAGCGTCATTGTATTTTTACGTAAGGGTGAGCAAAGCAACGATACGCTCGTGGTGGTGTGCAACTTTACACCGGAGGTCCGAACACAATACCGCATTGGGGTACCGGTTCGCGGCACCTGGAAAGAAGTCTTTAATTCTGATAATTTAAAATATGGTGGCAGCGGGCAACTTAATCTTGGTCTTTTGCATACACCACCAGTAAAATATCACGGTAAGGATTATTCATTGGTGGTTAACCTTCCTCCGTTGGGCATTTCCATTTTTAAATTGGATGAAGAGCAAACAGAGTTTGAGTTAGAATAGCAATGGGCCGAGGGGGTGATTGACCAGAAAATTCTAAAGTAGAATAGGGTGATGGCTGTCCGATGGGCTACTAAAATGATGCCGTTGATCCTTGGCATCGTTTGCGATTCAAATGTTTTCTTTCAGGGATGAAGGCATGAGTTTGATTCGTTCATCTCAAATTCTAAATTTCTTTTTGAACGCCTACTTTTTCGTTACCTTTCGGGTTAAAATCTGTCAGAACTATTTGTTGAGTTATTTGTTTGTCTTTCATGCCTTCCCCTAATAATAAATTCATTTGTATTCATGGTCACTTTTATCAACCGCCTCGCGAAAATGCATGGCTGGAAGTGATTGAGGTACAAGACTCAGCCCATCCTTATCATGATTGGAATGAACGTATCACCGCTGAGTGCTACGAACCTAATGCTACGTCCCGCATACTGGATGAGGACCAGGTGATCAGGAATATCATTAATAATTATTCAAGAATCAGTTTCAATTTTGGGCCAACACTTTTATCGTGGATGGAGGTCTATGCACGTGAAACTTATTTGGCTATTCTCGAAGCTGATAAGGAAAGCATAAAGCGTTTTGGGGGTTATGGATCAGCGATGGCCCAGGTCTATAATCACATGATCATGCCCCTGTCCAATGCGCGCGACAAGGAAACTCAAATCATTTGGGGGATTCGTGATTTTGAATCTCGGTTTGGCCGGAGGCCGGAAGGGATGTGGCTAGCGGAAACGGCCGTTGATACAGACACACTGGAAGCGCTGGCCTCCAATCGCATTCAATTTACGGTGCTCGCTCCGCGTCAGGCGAAAGCGGTGAAAAAAATAGGCGCCACCAAATGGGATGAGGTAAATGATCGAACGGTAAATACAAAACGAGCGTACCGTTGCAATCTTCCTTCCGGAAAGTCCATTAACCTTTTTTTCTATGATGGAGACATTTCTCAAGCCATCGCCTTTAATGGACTGTTGAATGATGGCAAACGTTTCGCCGATAACTTACTCAATGCCATTGACCGGAATACAGAAGATACGCAGTTGGTGCATGTGGCCACCGATGGAGAAACCTATGGCCATCATCACAAGCATGGGGACATGGCGCTTGCCTTTTGTCTTGACTACATAGAAAAGAATGAGAATGTCATCCTCACTAATTATGCTCAATTTCTGGCGCTCTCGCCGCCCACTTTTGAAGCGCAAATTATTGAAAATAGTTCCTGGAGTTGCGTGCATGGCGTGGAGCGATGGCGAAGCGACTGCGGATGCAACTCCGGTGGCCGTGCGGGCTGGACCCAACAATGGCGTAAACCGCTCCGCGATTCCCTGGATTGGCTTAGGGATGCGGGGGCAGAAGTATTTGAACGAGAGGGAGAGAAAATATTGAAAGATCCCTGGATCGCGCGCAATGATTACATCACCGTTGTTCTTCAGCGGAATGAAACAACGATTGACAATTTCTTAAAGGTACACCGGAAGGAAGAGGTGCCGGCAAGTCGTGTATTTCGGTTGATGGAGATGCAGCGTCACGCCATGCTCATGTACACCAGTTGCGGTTGGTTTTTTGATGAAGTGTCGGGCATTGAGACGACACAAATCATGCAATATGCTTGTCGCGTGGTGCAACTAGCGAACCAAACCAATGAAGTAGATTATGAAACTGAATTCCTGAAGCGACTTGAGTTGGCTCTGAGCAATGTTCCCACCTACAAGAATGCAGCACACGTATATGAAAAGTTTGTGCTGCCTTCGCGTATTAACCTGAAACGTGTGGGGATGCATTTTGCGGTCTCTTCTATTTTTGAAGAGGAGCCGGAGTCCCTGACGATTTTTAATTATAGTACTTCCAGTGAATCGTTTGTCAAGAAAGCAGCAGGTGAGCAAAAGTTAGCCTTGGGCATTACGACCGTAAAATCATTGGTGACGCAATCGGAAAGAAAATTTGTTTTTGCCGTTATCTACCTGGGTAAGCATAATATCATTGGCAATATTTCCCTTGACATGGAAGTGGATGATTTTGCCGGGATGCAATTCCGTATGATCAAAGCATTTGAAGAAGGTCGTCTGGGTGATGTGATTGGAATCATGCAGATGTATTTTGGACCTGAAAAATATACGATCTGGCAATTGTTCAGTGATGAGAAAAGGAAAATACTCGACTTAATCGCCCAGGAAAGTATGGCTGAGTTAGAAAGTTCACTTCGAAAAAGTTACAACGGGGATTACCAATTGATCACCGCCCTTTCTAATAACGGCATCCCCATACCCAACGCCTACAAGACTACCTTTGAATACATTCTAAACGCTGATCTGATCAATCTTTTTACGTCGGATAAGATTAATATTAAGGAGATGGAGCGTATTTCAAGCGAGCTGGTGCGGTGGAGTTTAAAAATTGAAGATATTGGAAAATTGTCAAGATTGGCCAGCGAAAGTGTTTTTAGAGAACTCAATCGAATCAGCCATGAGCGTGATAATGTCAAACGAATTCAACGGCTCAACCGCATGTTCCCGCTCCTTGAAAAATTTAGTCTTGACCCCAATCTCCACAAAAGCCAAAATTTATATTTTCAAATTTCTAAAGAAGAGCAGCACCGGGAGAGTCCATTGCCTGAGTGGCATGAGCAATTCATGTTATTGGGAGAAAATTTAGGCGTAAAAGTGGGTTGATCCACTACCTTCCTTCAACTGTCTCATCAAATTCATTTTCACTTTTCGATATGGCTAAAGCAGCCACCCCGTTGCCGATAATATTGGTGATGGCCCTCGCTTCGCTCATGAATTTGTCGATGCCAAGCAAAAAGGCAAGCCCTTCTACAGGAATTTTGTGAATGGCCGTCAGGGTGGAGGCCAGTACAATGAAGCCACTTCCGGTCACCCCCGCTGCGCCCTTGGAGGTGATCATCAAAATGCCAATGATGGCTAGCAGTTCCCAAAAATCCAAGGGCACGTTATACAATTGAGCGATAAATAATACGGCCATCGATAGATAGATTGACGTGCCATCCAGGTTAAAGGAATAGCCAGTGGGGACAACTAACCCTACTACCGATTTACTGCAGCCCATTTTTTCGAGTTTGTTCATCAGTGGCGGTAAGGCCGCCTCCGAGGAGGAGGTGGCCAACACGATCAGAATTTCCTCTTTAATATTTTTCAAATAAGTCCATACACTGATGCGGTAATACCGAAGTATCGATCCCAGCACAAGGAAAACAAACAAGGCCATCGTGAGATAAACACAGAGCATCAATTTACCTAAGGGCACCAGGGATTGTAATCCGAATTTACCAACGGCAAACGCAATCCCGCCAAAAGCGCCCAGGGGAGCGAGGTACATGACATACCGCAGGAGTTTATAAACAAAAGAGGAAATCCTTTCCAGGAACAAAACTCGCGCTTCTCTCTTTTTGGAATAACTCAGGGTAATGCCCGCCAGTAAGGCAAGAACCAAAACTTGTAACGTAAAGTTGTTCATAAAAAATTGAAGCCAATTGAAGACATGGTCAGCCTGTTTGGTAAATTTTGACGCGTCCTGAATGGATAGCCCTTCCCGATTGATGTGACCGGGCTTTACCACGAGCGCTACCAGGATGCCAATGGCTAAGGCAAACGTGGTGACGACTTCAAAATAGATGAGGGCTTTGAGGCCTACCCGTCCTACTTTTTTGAGGTCGCCTATTCCTCCTATACCTAACGTGATCGTTAGAAATATAATGGGTGCAATAAAAAGTTTGATAATATCAACAAAGGACTTTCCGATGATCTCCATTTTTACCCCGGTGGCCGGATAGAAATGCCCCAGAGTAGCTCCGAATAAAATGGCAACGAGTACCTGAACGGCAAGGTTACCGGCTATCTTTTTAAGTGTGATCAAGAATTTTGTGAGCGAAACTGTTTAAGGGTAATCATTTTGTGGTTCTCCGCATCCCATAGTTTAAGGCGAAGGCAGCGAAACATTTCGATCGGATTCCAGGACGTGGTAGGCACGTTCTTTAACTCCGGCATACTGTCCATGACTTCTTTGAGACGGTAGAAGGGAATGCGAGAATTTAAATGATGGATATGGTGATAACCAATATTGCCAGTGAACCAATGCATCACCGGATTCATAACCATCCGGCTGGTGGAAGCGATCGCCGCCTGATCGTAGGTCCAGTCTTTATTCTCATGAAACTGGGCTTGAGGAAAATTATGCTGTGAGTAGAATAAGTAGGCGCCCATTGAAAAGGCAAGGAAAAAGGGAAAGAACCAGCCTAAAATAAAAATGACCGGTCCGTAAAAGTACATGACCGCGGCGGCCGCCGAAACATGCACCAGGAGGGCAACCAGCGAGTCAACGTGTTTCTTGGGGCTTTCGATGTAGGATTTCACATTGAGCCAGTAAATGAATAAAGTAAGATACCCAAACATAATGGTGAGGGGATGACGGTTGATCAGGTACAATCTTCGTTCCTTCTTGGACAGTTTGAGGTAGCGCATTTTACTGACCGTAGGATAAGAACCTATCCCACTCAGGGTCAGCTTTGAATTATTGTTGTGATGGTGTTCATGTGAACGTTTCCAGATGGTTTCCGGTGCGAGCAGGTAAATGCCAAGGAGCATCATGATCCAATGGGCAAACGTTGAATTTTGTAAAATGGCTCGATGTTGGTAGTCATGATAGATCACAAATAGCCTCACGTAGAGCAGACCGCAAACAATACTGGAAAAAATGCGAATGGGTAACGGAATAATTGCGGAAAACCCGATCACCACTAGAAAAAGGGTGGGAATAATCGTGCTTACTAATTCGGCCCAACTTCGCCACCGGTCTTCACTACTGAATTTTTTACTATCACTGATCAACTGTTTTCCCGACCGCATGAACGATGGATTTTAGGCCATTTCGAATGTTAAAGATATTAAAAATCAAATCGATTCCCTAACCGAAACCCGTGCACGCTTGTGTTTCCACCTTCGATGTGACCATAGCCAAATGACGGGATCTTGAATGATATCTTTTTCCAGGCGGCGAGTGAAAGTCTCCAGTATTTCTCCCTCAGAAGTGGCAGCTGGATGGTCAAATAGTAATTCGGGAGTCAATTCATAATACCCTCTCTTCAGTCGCTGTATTCTCATATACACCACCGGGTAATTGAACTTCCGGGCGATCTTTTCCGGCCCATTGAAGACGGAAGTTTCCTGATGAAGGAAGGTGGTCCAATATGAATTGGCCGTAGCGGCAGCCTGGTCCGCAATGAAGGCGGTGGCCGTGACCTGCGTTCGGTGAGCCACCATTTCCCGTAAAGTTTGATTGACCGGAGTAATGCGTGTGCCAAACTTGGTGCGTGTTTTCGTAAGCATTTTTTCAAAATAAGGATTCGACAGGGGTCGGTAGATCACAAATAATTGATAATTGCTTCCCAGTGTAAAACTGGGGCCGGCCCATTCCCAATTGCCATAGTGTCCAAGCACCATAATGAAACTTTTCTTCTCCTCATACATTTTTTCGATCCATTTGGCTTGACGGTAAATACATCGCTCTTTGGCCTCTTGCTCCGTCATCCGCATGGTTTTCATTGTTTCCAGTGTCAAGTCGCACAGGTAACGGAAATAGGCTTTGCATAATGTGTTTATTTCGTTTTGACTTTTATCCGGAAATGAATTGCTAAGGTTTTCTAACACTACTTTTTTTCGATAGCCCGAAAGCCAGAATACATAATAAAGAACGTCCGACAATTTATACAGCGCCCCAAAGGGCAGGGAGGCTATTAAGTAAAGGAAAGGATAAACTAAATAGAAGGTCACCGCTTGCATGGCTCAAAAATAACAAAAGGATCAGAGCATTGGACTGGAATAAATTACCGAACGAAACTTTTTCTTACCTTTAAAAGATATTCTTTAGATGAACGGGGAGAAGCTGAAAAAAATATGGCCTATCATCGTCAGCGCGGGTAGTGCCTCGATGATGATCCTTGCCTTCTTCATTCCATCCATTCAAGATCAATGGGATCGCTATCAGGCAAGACAAGTAATCAAGCAATATGAAAAGTTGGGTAATGAGTTTTTTGACGCCGATCATTTCGAGATGGCCGAAGAAGCCTACGCAAAAGCATTTGAGTTGTCTGAACAAAAAAGACTTGACCTTGAAATTAAACGATTAAGCGCAAAAATCAACCGCATTGGAAGTGATCCCACATGGGGGAATAAGGCTCCCGAGGGCTTGCAGGATGTGGACTTTCAGTTTTTGATGCATTTCCAAAGTGGTGACGACAAAGTAAAAAACCGTGTGTCAACTTTAAATTGCTATGGCGTTTTTTTGGCTAGTGAAGCCCGCAATGAGGAAGCGGAGAAGGTGTTCATGGAGGCCATTCAACTGGATTCTACCGATGTGCAGGCTTTTGTAAATATGGGCAGCCTCTATTTCAATGACGATAAGATTGAGGAGGCGAAGAAATATTACCTGAAAGCGATTTTGCTCGATCCTCAGAATGCACGAGCCCATTATAACCTGGGTCTTTTATATTCCGAGCAGGATGACTTAGAAGGCGCCAAAAGAGAATTCGCTCAAGCCGCCGAGTTTGACCCCGATGATGGCGATGCAAAAGCGGAACTGGATTCCATCGTTAATCGGTTTCCACTTAAAAAGTGACCAGCCGATCATTACCAAAATCAATAGAACCGTCAGACTTCCGCACGCCCGATGCATGAAAGGAATAATACGATCCCCAAGCAGGCGATGTAATCGCCGCGCTTTTTGCTCCACGATAGCCAAACCAATTAGGGACCCGGTCTTCTGGATGCGTTCTTCAATTAAGATGAGAAAGATGCTTTGAAAAATAATGCTTCACAAAAGCATGCTCCTGGTTCTCTGTCATCTTATCGGCTTGTTGTACCTCAATCTTTACTTTTGAAAAAAGATGATCGGCCTGGAGCATATTATAAAGTTCTACTTTGGCGCTGGTAGGGCCAAATAAAACTACCTGTTCATACTTCCGGATGATCTCCCCGAGTCTTTTGTAATACTCCGAGTTCAAATGTTGCTCTTTGTTGTGCATTTGGTTTTCGCCTCGTCCCAATGTGTTTTCTTTATCCTGATGGGTAAAATCGGAAGAAAGTATTGTTGTTTTAATAGGATCAGTGAATTCCATTAAGTGCGCGTTCGAATGATCCATCCAGATGCCTAATTTTTTTGCGGTAGCCATATCAATTTGTTTTATGTTTTTGCTGATCGTTTATAAACATCAAGTTCCGATAATCCGATAGAAAAGAAGCACACACCCATCATCAAAGCATATGATTGATATCATCAATTCAGTGGGCAGCAGGAGGATTATCGGCTGGTCGGGATTTTGGTGCAAATAAAGTGTCATTTTTACAATTAGATTTTTACCTTTAGCCTTGGTAGCTGTCTTGCTGTTAAAATGAAATGATATGACCTTCAGAACTACGTTAGGGGTTGGTTTATTACTGGTTGCTTTCACAACGCAGGCCCAGGACCAAACGCCAACGCGCAAATTTGAGCCCATTAGCTTTTCGCACGTGACGATCACCGATGAGTTCTGGAAACCGGCACTCGACAAAGTGGCTACCGCAACCTTGCCGGCCTGCATATTCCAAACAGAAGTAAAAACCCCACGGCTCAGGAATTTCGAGAAAGTGGCGCGCAACGATGGCGAAAAACACGAAGGTATTTTCTACGATGACTCCGATGTGTACAAAGCGCTGGAGGCAATTGCTTATTCATTAAAAAATCATCCTGATGCTTCATTGGAAAAGAAAGCGGATGAGTGGATCGATAAAATTGCAGCAGCTCAGTTACCGGATGGATATGTCGGCACGTGGTACACCTTGGGTGGCCTCGATAAGCGATGGACTGATATGAGCATGCATGAGGACTATAACGGTGGTCATTTAATCGAAGCGGCGGTGGCCTATTACAATTCCACGGGCAAGCGAAAGCTGCTGGATGTGGCGATCCGATTTGCCAACCATTTCGACAACACTTTTGGCCCTGGCAAAAAGAATTGGGTGACCGGCCATCAAGAGTTGGAATTGGCCTTGGTCAAACTTTACAAAACGACTAAGGACAAAAAATATTTGGATCTCGCCCATTGGCTTCTTGAAGAGCGCGGTCACAAACTTGCCGTAGGTTACACCTGGACGGAATGGAAAGACACTGCTTATGCGCAAGATGTCGTACCCGTTCGCCTGCAGAAGGAAATCACGGGGCACGCCGTGCGGGCCATGTATCTGTACACCGGGGCGGCTGATGTGGCCGCCTTGACGGGAGATGCCGGTTATATGAATGCCATGAATAATGTGTGGGAAGACGTGGTGTATCGCAACATGTATCTGACGGGAGGAATCGGCTCGTCGGGGAATAATGAAGGTTTTAGTAATGATTATGACCTGCCCAATGAGCAAGCATATTGTGAAACATGTGCCTCCGTTGGCATGGTATTTTGGAATCAGCGGATGAATTTATTAACCGGCGACAGCAAGTTCATCGACGTGCTCGAGCGAAGTTTATACAACGGAGCGCGTGACGGTTTGTCTTTAAGTGGCGATCATTTCTTTTATGGCAACCCGTTGGCATCCAATGGTCGACAGACAAGACGAGAGTGGTTTGGCACGGCCTGTTGTCCGGCAAACATTGCGCGATTAGTTGCTTCACTTGGCGATTATATATATGGCGCCTCCGATAATGGGTTGTGGGTAAACCTTTTCGTGGCCAGTAATACTTCCATTAAGATTGGAGACACCGATATTCCTGTTTCTTTGGAGACCGTTTATCCGTGGGAAGGGAAAGTGAAACTAACGGTTCAACCAAAGACAAAAACGAAATTTGCGGTTCATTTGCGCTTGCCCGGATGGGCGCGAGGTCAAGCGGTGCCGGGCGATTTGTATGTGTTTGAAGATAGGACGCCGACAGCATTGACCATTTCTCTTAATGGAAAACCGGTTGATTACAAAATGGAGAAAGGCTATGCCGTCATTGGGCGCGAATGGAAAAAAGGAGATCAAGTGGAATTGAATATTCCCTTGGAAGTCAAACGCGTTAAGGCCAGGCAAGAACTAAAGCAAGATGAAAATCGCATCGCCTTGCAACGTGGACCGTTAGTGTATTGCGTGGAAGGTGCCGACAATAATGGCAAGGCATTGAATTTGATCCTTTCTGACAAGGCTACCTTTACCACTCGTTTCCAAAAAGATTTATTAGAGGGAGTAGTGACCATCCAGTTTGAGTCGCCCACCGTTCAGGTTGGAAGTGATGGACAATCGGTATCAACAGAAGTAAAAACGATTACCGCTATTCCGTATTATTCCTGGTGCAACCGTGGTCAAAACCAAATGCAAGTGTGGCTGCCAACAAAAATCACAGACATTAAATTGAATTATTAAGTTTCATGAAACCTCTCCTTAATTTCATTTTCTGTTTTTTTTCAGTGGCCGCTTATTGTCAAGGTTATCTTGCTGAATTTGAGAATTCCAAAATTAAAGTTAAACCCGTTGTTGATATGGAGGCTTACGGTTTTGATTTGAAGGACGTGCGGTTGCTCCAGGGAAGTCCTTTCAAGAATGCCATGGACAAAGACGCCGCCTATTTGCTCGGTATTGAACCAAGCCGGTTGCTGCATCGATTTTATTTGAACGCGGGCTTGCCAACAAGAGGTGAGGTCTATGGGGGGTGGGAGAGTGAAGGTCTTTCTGGCCACACGTTAGGCCATTATCTGTCGGCCTGTGCGATGATGTATGCGTCAACGGGAGATACTCGTTTCAAAATAAAAGCAGATGACATCGTTGATGAATTAGAAAAATGCCAGCAAGCACGCAAGACCGGATATGTTGGAGCGATTCCTAATGAAGATTCGATATTCTGGAAACTCCAGAACGGCATTATCAAATCCTCCGGCTTTGACCTCAATGGCGGCTGGTCGCCATGGTATACAGTGCATAAAGTGATGGCGGGGCTAACGGATGCCTACCTGTACACGGACAATCAAAAGGCGTTGTTTGTCGTTCTGAAAATGGCAGATTGGACGGAATCCGTTTTAAGTAATTTGGATGAGGAGCAGTTGGAAAAGATGCGCAAGTGCGAATATGGTGGAATGAATGATGTGCTCACGCACTTGTTCGAAATTACCGGAGAAAAACGATACCTGACGCTGTCCTATAAATTTCATGATCACTTTGTATTGGATGAACTTGCGGTAAAAAATGATGTCATGCCAGGCAAGCACTCCAATACCAATGTGCCCAAAGCGATTGGATGTGCCAGGCGTTATGAGCTGACTGGGGATGACAAAGACAAGACCATTGCATCTTTCTTTTGGGAGACCATGGTGAACAATCATTCATACGTCATCGGGGGCAACAGCAATTACGAATACTGCGGGCCTGCCGGAAAATTAAATGATCGGTTAAGCGACGCCACTTGCGAAACGTGCAACACCTATAACATGCTTAAGCTAACCCGGCATTTATTTGCCCTTGGGCCAAATGCAGTACTGACAGATTATTATGAACGAGCCTTATACAATCACATCTTGGCTTCACAAAATCCGCAGACCGGAATGATGTGTTACTTTGTGCCCTTACGGATGGGGACGAAGAAGGAATTTAGTGACCCCTTTAACACCTTCACGTGCTGTGTGGGAAGCGGAATGGAGAACCACTCGAAGTATGCGGAAGGAATATATGCGCAGGGAAAAGACGGAAGCTTGTTTGTTAATTTATTTATTCCCTCGGAGTTGAATTGGAAAGCAAAAGGTATTCGCATTCAATTGAAGACAAATTACCCGCAGGATGGAAAAGTAGAGTTGACGGTGAAGTCGGACAAGACGGAGAAATTCACGATCAAAGTTCGGCAACCCGGCTGGGCAAAAAGTGATTTGAAGTTTTCAGTCAATGGTAAGTTATCACCGGCGACGAAAAGCCCAAATGGGTACTGGGAAATTTCACAGCAATGGAGTAATAATGACGTGATCAGTTTTGAGGTTCCCATGAGTTTGCGATCAGAAAGTATGCCGGACAATGCCAGTCGCATCGCCTTGCTTTACGGCCCGGTCGTATTGGCTGGGCAGCTGGGAAAAGAAATGCCTGACCCGATTTTTGGAACTACGGTTTTGCTAACCGATGATAAAGATGTTTCCCATTGGACAACAGGAAATCCGGCTTCGCTTGAATTTAGGACAAACCACGTAGCAAAACCAATGGACGTGCCGTTAATTCCATTTTACCAGACCTATGATCAATACTATAATGTGTATTGGGATTATTTCACACCAACAGATTGGAAGAACCGCCAGCAGGAATACCAAGCGGAGAAGAAGCGCCAAGTTGACGTGGAGCAGCGCACCATCGATATGATACGCATAGGGGAGATGCAGCCCGAGCGCGATCATAATTTGAAGGCAAGTGAAAAATCATATGTCAGTGATGCGTTAGGAAGAATGGGCCGAGAAGCGCGCAGCGGTGGTTACTTCTCTTTTGATATGCAGGTGAAACCCGATGTACCCAGTAATTTGTTGTGCACTTACATTGGTGATGATAGTGATCGCGATTTTGATTTGCTGATTGACGGCACCTTAATTGCTACCGTTGAATGGAAGGGATCAACAGTTGGTCGGTTCTTTGATGTGGAATATTCGATACCTTCAGAGTTAATCAAAGGAAAAACTAGCGTCTCGGTGAAAGTGCTCGCTAATCACAACAAAACTGCAGGACGGATTTTTGGTTGCCGGATTGTGAAACGATGATCAGGTCGACCCCATTTTCACCTTAGGTCAAATTTGTGTATCTTTGCATAATCAAACTCTCGAGTTCTACTATTCCATTACTGTAGGAAGCCATTTTTACCCTTTTCGCTTCGCTTCTTCAGGTTCTTTTATTGAATAGCCGTTCAAGTCTTTTTGATTTCTCGGTTTTTCAACTCTTTAATCGCACCGATGGAAGCAACGAACAAGTCAATTACCTTCGGCACATCCTACAAGGATTTTGTGGCCACGCTTAACAAGCGAGTGGGGAATTATTTTCGAGCCAATAACATAAGCAAACAGGCCAATAGCGAGATGAAAATAAAAACAGTCTTTATGTTTGGGCTGTATTTTATTCCTTATTTGCTCATGGTGACCAACGTGGTGACCAATATCGGGCTGCTCATCGGCCTGGTGTTGCTCATGGGTTTTGGATTGGCCGGCATTGGATTATCGGTTATGCATGATGCCAATCATGGGGCTTATTCGAAGAAACCCTGGGTCAACACCTTGGTTGGTTATTCACTCAATTTAGTGGGCGCGCATGTTTTCAATTGGAAGATTCAGCACAATGTGCTTCATCACTCCTACACCAATGTGCATGAAGAAGACGAAGATATCAGTCCGCGTGGTGTGCTTCGCCTCTCCCCACATTCTGACTGGAAGTGGATTCATCGATACCAATTTATTTACGCCTGGTTTTTGTATGGTCTGATGACCATCGTGTGGATGGTCGCCAAGGATTTTGTCAGGCTTGCCCGTTATCAGAAAAACGGGATGGCTAAAAAGCACGAGGCCAACATTAATAATGAATGGGCCATTCTTATTTCTACTAAAGTTTTCTATGCGGGGTATATATTTGTTATTCCCTTGCTGGTGACTTCGCTGGCCTGGTGGCAGGTTCTAATTGGCTTTTTTATCATGCATTACCTCGCCGGATTTATTCTCGCCATTATTTTCCAGCCCGCCCATGTGATTGAAGGAACTTCCTATCCGAGCCTTGATGAAAACCGCGGGTTAGAAAATAATTGGGCCGTACATCAATTATTAACAACGACTAATTTTGGGAACGGCAGCCGCTGGTTCTCCTGGTATGTGGGAGGCTTGAATTTTCAGATTGAACACCATTTATTTCCAAACATCTGCCATGTCCATTATCGCAAGATTGCGGGCATCGTCAAAGAAACAACAAGGGAATTTGGCTTGCCTTACAGAAGCGTAAAAACATTTGTAGGTGCACTGGCTAGTCACGCGCGATTGTTAAAGCAATTGGGGCGACGGCCAGTCGCTCAAATCAGCTAAAGGCAGATCACTAATTTTTAAGGGTTAATATTTTTATGAACCCATTTCACTTCCATTTCCGGCGTGACACTTGGTAAGGGATTGAAGCGGCTGAATACGCGCAGCGGTATATCGTAGGGTTTTGAATTCCTTTGATAAGGCCCCACAACTCCGATTATCCAATCAAGATTTTTAGCCCAACGGGGCCAGTGAAATTTGTATTTAAAGACGTAATAATCGATCTCATTTTCCAGTGTAACTTTCCGGATCATTTTTATTTCGTCAGGGGCGTTGCCTAATTCGGTGGGGAACTCCAGCCAATTCACCAGGTAGCCTTCTGCCGCTTTTTCTATTGTGAAATAAAGGGGAGGGAAAAGCGCGATCTTATTATAGGCATCCAGTATCTTAAATAGTGCACACCGAAGGGAGGGGTCTTGTGCAACCAGCAACAGGTCCTTGGCGGGGATGGGGTCATTGGCCGCAAGTTTGTGCAGTAGCGGTTCTAGGCTCTTGTATTTATTTTCCGCAAGGCTTTTCAATTTCCTGCCAATGTAGAATTCCCAGAAAACCAAGGCCGCTTCTGCCAGGAAAATAAAAGCCAACGTGCTGATCAGAATTTTCATTTTGAAAATAATCAAATCTGCGATCCTGTTACCCTCAAAACTACGATGACGAAAAAAAGAGGTGAGAAAAATTGCCGAACGATAACCTTGTTCAGCAAGCTTCAAGATGATGATGAAATGAAAGTGAGTAAAGATACCGGTTTATGAAGACAAAGATGTTGGTTAGAGGGTAATTAATAATGAAGCCCGTTAAATGGCATAGTTAAGGGAAAACTGTAGGAATGAACGTCTCACGGCTGCGATCGTAAGCCATCTCCATTTGTGATCAATCGAAGTGACTTTTTTTAATGACATCCACGGTATCCATCCTATTCCAGCCGATACGCTCCCAGACCAACCGCGAAGAATTCCAGCTTAATGACACCAAGCTGCTCGGAAAGGGCACTTTCTTCTTGTTTAGGCATAACTCGTCATGCCTTTTTAATTTCTACGATAATATAGATAGAGGCTGTAAAATCTTGAGGTAAACTGGTCACGCCAACAGAAGTTCTGACATGCCTGCCTTGTTCACCAAAAACCTGTACCATGAAATCGGAAGCGCCATTCATCACTTCCGCTTGTCCGGTAAATTCTGGAACACTATTAATTAGGCCGTGAACGGCAACAATGTTATTTATAAAATTTAAAGAACCTAAGAGTTGCCTGATGGCCGCCAAACAGTTAATGACGCATAGTCGAGTGGCCTCCTTGCCAGTTTCAACGTCGATGTCTCTGCCCAATTTTCCTTTTATAACTTTATCCCCTAAAGCGCACACTTGTCCTGCAGTAAAAACTAAGTTACCGCTTCTTTTTGCAGGTAAATAGTTAGCGAGTGGTGGTTGAATTTCAGGTATGATAATGCCGAGTTCCGTTAATCGTTCTTCTATATTTCTCATCCGTAATTCTCATTGTTAAATTAAGCACTCACTCCCTTGGTCCCAACGTTTGTGCCTAGCCGATGTGGGTTTGCCGCCCATCGTCATGGTTCAGGTTGCTGAACTAAGTTAGCTGAAAAACGTTTACTTTAATAAATCTACATATGGGTTGTTCATCTTGTTGGCCGTTGGTCTTTTTCACCTCACTTTCTTTGCTTTTCGTCACATCATACTTTAGCGACCGGAAATGTTGGCACCCCGTTGTCAGATGGATTAATTTTCAATTATTCTAATAATTGTCGTTGGACGGTGATTGAAACTTTGAAATGAATCCGAAAAGGGCTGCGTATCTACAGTCTTATGGCAGCGGCAACGGAAGAAACCGGAGAGTATAATTATACGATACTCCCCTAATTGCAAAAACCAGCTGAACGGGATTGATGGGATGAGACCTAAGGCAAATGAAGTTGAAACCAATTAAAAACTTTTAACTTGCTGCCAGGAAATTTCTACAGCGTGTATTCACCTCCCTGGTTTTTGTTTAATGAGCATCTTGAAACGATCTACCCTTCACTTTTTAGATCGGTAAAACGTTTGGATTACACGCCCGAGCGGATTTCGACAGCTGATCATGACTTCCTGGATTTGTTCTGGCTTAAGGGTAACTCAGATCAGGTAGTGATTATTTCGCACGGGTTGGAAGGTAACGCTCATCGCGCCTATATCAGGGGGATGGCGAAGGCATTTCATGAGAATAACTATAATGTCCTGGCATGGAATTATCGCGGATGTGGCGATGAGATGAATAGGACCCTTCGCTTTTATCATAGTGGTGCTACGGATGACTTGGATGCTGTCGTCAATCATGCCATCCATCGGGGGTATGAGACCATCTACCTGATTGGGTTCAGCCTAGGTGGTAACCTCACACTTAAATATGCAGGGGAAAGAAGCATCGATCCAGCGATTAAAGGCGTAGTTACTTTTTCAGTGCCGCTTGATTTGTATGCAAGTTGTCTGCAAATAGCCAAGCCCTCTAATTGGATTTACGCCAGGCGCTTTTTGAAGAGCTTAAAGAATAAAATCAGAGCCAAAGCCACACTCATGTCGGGTTTGGATGCGACGAGGCTTGAAAAAATTACTTCGCTTATACAATTTGATGATTGCTACACGGGCCCACTCCATGGATTTAAAAATGCAATTGACTATTATCGGCAATGCAGTGCCATCGGCTTTCTGAATTCAATTGCCACGCCAACCTTGATCGTGAACGCACTCAATGATCCCTTTCTTAGTAAGGAATGTTTTCCTTCAGCCATAAATAATTCATTCATTCATTTCGAAACACCTGCCAGGGGTGGGCATGTGGGGTTCACCCAATTCAGTGAAAATGATTTATATTGGAGCGAACAAAGGGCGCTTGACTTTATTGGAACTTTAAGGAAATGATCGAACGTTATTCTATCGGCGTTACGGCAAAACAGCTGGCGCAACGATTCCAAATAGACGAGCCAACGGCCCATCAGGCACGGTATAATGCGGCACCATCACATTTGCTTCCGGTGATAACCCACGAAGCGCCTCAGGGATTTTCGTTTTTTTACTGGGGGCAGCCTCCCGGTTGGACAAAAAATAAAACATTAGCTGAGAAGATCATTAACGTACGGGCAGAGCAAATTTTCGAAAAACCCGTTCTGAAAAAAAACCTCATGCAACATCGATGCCTGATTCCGGCCGATGGCTTTTATGCCTGGAAAAAAGTGGGAAAGAAAACCATGATTCCCTGGCGATTCACCACCAAGGACAAAAGCATTGTTTCGTTCCCGGGGTTATGGGAAGAATACGATGATCAAGAAGGGAACTCTTTTCATACCTACACGCTCATCACTATTCCCTCAAATGATTTTGTGTCGCCCGTAACGGAACGGATGCCCGTAATTATTGAAAAATCGAAAGAACTAACCTGGTTAAACAAGGAGTCAACCGAAGACGAGCTTGCCTGTTTATTGACCGCTTTTCCCGAACCCATGGATGGCTATGCGGTATCACCACAACTCAATACAATTTCTTTTGACCGACCCTCGTTGATTCTGCCCGTGCCACCGGCAGATCAATTTGGAAATCTGACATTGTTTGATTGAGCGTCAAGCTTAAAAAAATAATTAAATTTACAGGATGTACTTGCAGGTTAAAAAGGGGGTTCATCTTCTCGTGCTTGCATGGCTTCCCTTGCTGCCCTTGTATGCCCAGCAGCTTACCCGTTATACCTATCACGATGCAGCTAAGAAAAACCTGAAAGAAATTTTTCAGGTGAAGGATACCGTCAGCAATATTTTGCAGGGCCGCTACATTTCCTATTTTCTAAACGGGCATATTGAATCGAAAGGGCAATTTGTGAATAATGAAACCACGGGTGTCTGGGAGTTTTATTACGAGACGGGGAATTTAAAAATGCGAGGTATCCTTCGGCAGAACTCCAACTATGGATTGTGGGAATATTTTTACGAGAATGGTCAAAAGAGCATGGAAGGGACTATTGACGGAAAACTACGGGAAGGGATTTGGAAGATTTACTACGAAAGCGGAACGCTAAGAGAAACAGGAGAATATGTTGCCGATAAACGTTCAGGGCTTTGGAATACATTTTTCGAAGATGGCACCAAAAGAGGAGAGATTGAATACGTGGATGACCATGGGCGATACACCGAGTTTTACCACTCCGGAAAAGTATCGGCCGAAGGCCCGAAGGCAGGACCTAAAAATGTTGGTCATTGGCGAACTTTCACCGAGGACGGCGCTACTTTGGAAAGTGAGGGAGATTTTGCAAACGGAAAGAAAAACGGTGAATGGAAATATTATTACCCTTCCGGAAAAGTGGCCTCGGTTGGGACTTATGAAAATGATGAGCCGGTTGGCAACTGGATGTACTATTTTGAAGATGGAAAAGTTAGCTCAAAAGGAGAATTTGTTGGAGGAAAGAAAAATGGTTACTGGAGTACATTCCATCGAGATGGCTCGGTGCGAAGTGAGGTAACCTACAGCAACGGGTCGGGCGACTATCGTGAATACTATAACGGAGGCAAACTAAAAGTAAAAGGTCAGATCATTGCGGGAAAAGACCAAGGTAAGTGGCAATATTATTATGAAGACGGCAAGTTGGAAGGGGAGTGCGAGTTTGATCACGGAAAGGGCACCTACTTAGGATATTATCCCAATGGATCGCTGCAGACCAAAGGACAAATTGAAGATGACCTTCGCGTAGGAACCTGGGAGTTGTATGAACCGGACGGGGTGTTGACTGGATATTACAAGCCGTTTTACGAAGACAAAAGCATGGCCAATGCCATCAATGCGTTGGTTGAGAAATCAAAAACGCCGGCCCCCATTACCAGGAAAAATCAGAGGCGAAGGTTTGCCTATTTCTCGCCCCGATACCCCGAATATCACAGCGTTATTATTCAAGGTAACCCAGCATCGGTTTTTCTGGGCAAGCTGCCGATGGGCATAGAGTTCTATAATGAAGCGCGGCTCGGTCACGAATTTTCATTCGAAGGAATCAGAGATCCTTTTTTTACCGCCGATGCCGGCGTACCGGTGGGTAAATTGTATGAGCGCGGTTATGCCATAGCGCTTAAGCAAAAATTTTATAATCCAGTCAACTTAGGGATGTGGTATTTCGCCCACGAGTTCCGATTTACCAATGTCACTTGGAATTCCAATCTGCAGGTTAGCCCAATGCCCACCAGTTTGATTACAGCAAGTGCCTCCGAGCAGCGAGTCGAATACGGAATTCTTTTGGGAGCCCGATTAATGCAGCGCCTTAATAAAGACGGTATTACCATTGATTCATTCCTTGGCATCGATGCTGGATATAGAAACCTGTCCATGGATCCGCAATATGAAAAAGTATTTAGTTCACTAAATACCAACCATTTTTCTCAAACTTTCCGATTTGGAATTAATTTTGGTTATTCCTTTTCTTTTGAAGGAAGATAGGCTGATGTTACCCTTAAATAAGCTCACGAAGTCTGGCCTTAAGTTGCTGATATTGATTTGTTTATATAATAATATTGAATTTGAATTGTAGCCATCTAAACCTCTAAATCTAGTTCAGAAAATGAAAATGAAACAGCCCGACTCCCTTAATCTGGTCGCCGAATTCCATCAAACTTTCAAGCACCCCATTATTTCTGAACCTCAAATCCCGTCCGAAGAAAGATGCAGACTTCGGATATCATTAATTGAGGAGGAACTCAAAGAGTTGGAAGAAGCGGTTAAAAACCGGGATATCATTGAAATTGCTGATGCACTCTGCGATATTCAGTATGTTCTATCGGGTGCTGTACTGGAGTTTGGTTTGGGGGCAAAATTCAATGATCTCTTCCAGGAGGTGCAGCGGTCGAATATGAGCAAGGCATGTGCCTCCGAACAAGAAGCCGTGGACACGGTCGCCTATTATAAGACCAATAAAGATACGGAATGCTATTACCGCCAGGAAGGAGGGCGGTGGCTTGTATACCGTAAGTCAGATAACAAAACGATCAAATCAATTAACTATTCACCTGCCAATTTGGGGCTGGTGATGGGTAATCATCGATAAATTCCTCCCGTGTCGAGGCAAGGAGTCAATGAAGCTGGTTATTAACGAAAATCACCCAAAAGGCACCTGCTGAAGGTGTAAAAATTCGAACCCCTTATTGGTTTTATATTTAACTTTAGGGCGAAAAATTTTCAACTATGGAACAAAAGGCAGATCCGATTCCTTTTCTAGTCGCCTGGAACGAAGTGATGATCATGGGCACCATTGCCATGGTCCTCATTGGGATATTTGTTTATCTTTTTTATAAACTACGTGTTTCTTTTCTTCATGACCCTAAGGAAAAGTATGACTTCATTAATCTTAACGAAATCCGCTGGTTCAAACGGGTTTATTTTTTCTTTGGATTAGGGGCCGCTTGCGCCGTTAATCTTTATGGAATGGACAAGTTTACCACACTCGGTCTTTGGTTTTTTGTTCGGGTATTCTTTGGCATCGCTTGTGCCACCCTGATTGGCTACGTGGCGGCACTCATACTTGAATTTTATTATCCTACAAAACTCAATTTTAAGTTGCGGAAGCTTCGCTACACCCCGCGGATCAATCCGAAAAATGGTCATAAGATGCGCCTTCTCAGTGAGGATGAAGAGGACGTGCACCTGAACCTGGGAATGCAGGCTGAAGAGAATATTTTCTCGATTGATTATGACGTGTGGATTGATGAGTCAACCAGTGAAATTAAGATCGAGAAATACGATGGCCATCTGATCGCACTACAATGCAATAATTGCGGGTTCTATACCATGAAGGTTTTAAAGGAAGAGATTGTTGAAAAAAATGAAGACGGTTCGCCAAAAGAACTTTTAAAACATTATCAATGTTCCTATTGCAAGAATGTTAGAGCTACCGCCTTCACTGTTTCCAAGAAAGAAGAGGAGGATTACAAAATGCAAAAGCCGAAGCTGCAACGCCATACGCGCAACATTGAAATGGTGAAAATTGATCTTCATTCCACGCTGGGAGCAAAGAAGTCGTTTGAGTTTAAATCCATTGAAGAGTTGGAGAAGTTTCTTAAGGAATTTGATTTTGATAAAGTTTCCTAAAGACCAGGTGTAACATACTACTCCAGCAATTCGTTATTCTTACCACATAAAATAGATTAGAAATGAAGAAGTTATTGGTGCTGGGGATTTTTATTTTGATTTCCCAATTTTCAAGGGGTAATGTTGCCGACACCACGGAACTCAAACCCAAACCGGTTTACGGCCGGGAGGCTAGAATAATTTCTTACATCCTTGATACTTATCATTATCGTAAGATTGCCCTCAACGACTCCCTGTCCGCTGCCATCCTGCAGCAATACATCAGCGAATTGGATAATACCCGAACTTATTTTTTGGCATCCGATATTCAATCGTTCGATCGATATAAATCAGTCATTGATGACCTGACGCGAAAGGAAGACGTGAGTCCCGCCTACGAAATTTATAAGGTGTTTAGAAAACGCTATGCCGAGCGAATGGAATATGTGTATAAAAATCTGATCGGAAAGGATTTTGATTTTACCGCAGACGAATACTACGACAGTGACCGTGAAAAGGCGCCCTGGGCAAAAACAACGGAAGAGCTTAATGAAATCTGGAGGAAGATCATCAAGAGCCAGGTGTTAAGCCTTAAGTTATCGGGGAAAAAACAAGATGAAATAGCGGACGTGATCAAGAAGCGATACGACCGATTTTCTAAATCGTTTAATCAATTCAATTCGGAGGATGTTTTTAATATTTATATGAACAGCATCACCGAAGCGTATGACCCCCATACCAATTACCTTTCTCCAAAAGCTTCCGATCTGTTTAAGCAAAGCATGAGCCTTTCCTTGGAAGGCATCGGTGCTTCACTGCAAACAGAAAATGATTACACCAAAGTGGCCAGAATTCTTCCAGGAGGAGATGCCGATAAATCGGGTAAGCTTCATGCCAACGACTTTATTATCGGAGTTGCTCAGGGTAAAGAAGGAGAGATGGTAGATGTCATTGGCTGGCGGCTCGATGATGTTGTGAAATTAATAAAAGGCCCGAAGGGCACCTTCGTTAGGTTAACTATATTTCCTGCGGCAACCGGGATCAATGGCCCCTCGCAAGAAATTACGCTGGTGAGAGACAAAATTAAGCTTGAAGATCAGGCAGCCAAGAAAAGTGTTATCCATTATCAAACCAGTAACAAAGAAATGAAACTCGGGGTGATTACCCTTCCTGGTTTTTACATGGATTTCGAAGCCTATCAAAAAGGGGATCCCGATTATCGAAGCACGACACGCGATGTAAAAAAATTGATTGGTGAATTGAAGACGGAAGGCATTGATGGACTGGTGATGGACTTACGAAATAACGGTGGCGGTTCTTTGATGGAGGCCATCGATCTGACGGGCTTGTTTATCAAAGACGGTCCTGTGGTGCAGGTTCGGAGTTCCAACAATCAGGTGCAAGTCGGTGAGGATGATGACAAAAGCATTGCCTATAGCGGACCACTGGTGGTGCTGACCAATCGGTTTAGTGCCTCCGCCTCGGAGATTTTTGCCGGTGCCATTCAGGATTATCATCGTGGCGTCATTGCCGGTGAATCTACCTATGGAAAAGGAACCGTGCAGCGCGTGCAGGATTTAAAACAAGTGATGAATGAGAAAAATGTGCCGGTGGGGGAATTGAAATATACGTTTCAGAAATTTTATCGTGTTAGTGGCAGCAGTACGCAGCACAAAGGGGTGGAACCGGATATCAAACTTCCTACTCCATTGGATGCAAAGCAATATGGCGAAAGCGCCAACCTCAGTGCGTTACCTTGGGACGTCATTGGCGCAGCCTCCTTTCAAAAGACCACTGACGTTAATGATAAAATTATTTCTAGCCTGAATAAATCCTACAACGAGCGGGTTAAAAATGACCCTAATCTTAAAAATTTTATTGTCGACACAGAAGACCTGCGCAAAAATCTCCATGAGACCACCGTCTCTTTGAACGAAGCAAAAAGAAGAAAACAAATGGAGGAAGCGGAAAAGAAAAAGGCTTCTGGGAAACTGGACACCAAACTGACTTCTAACAAAGAAGGTCTTCCGCAAGATGAGCTGTTAAAATTAAACGACGAATATTTACGCGAAGGGCTCTTGATTCTTACCGATCTGGTCTCCAAAAGAATCGGTTAAAACCAGAATTACCGAGCTGCGAGCCCTTCCAAATATTTTTTGAATTTAGCTGTATTGTAGTTTTTCATTCCAATTTCTTTTAGGTCAATATGACCCTCTTTGGTAATTACAAACGTGGTTGGAATCGAGGGAACTTGGAGCTGATCGGCCAGGTACCCGGCGGGCATGAACACGGGGAAGGTAAATGATCCGCTGCTAACGTAAGCTTTTACTTTTTCAAGGTGTGCATCCCGATCGAGTGAAAGCATCACGAAGGATACTTTTTCTTTATCCATATGCTCATACAACTTTTGTATTTCGGGCATTTCACTTCGGCATGGTCCGCACCAGGTTGCCCATAGATTCAAGAAGATGACCTTTCCTTGAAGATCTTTGAATTCCATTTTTTTGCCAGCCAGATCTTTGATCGTGAAATTGTAATCGAAGGGGGTCTCGCCGTTGGCTGCCACCGAAGCGTTTACCAAGCCCGAATGAATCACCGCGGTTTGGGCGAAAGAAGCCAACTGCTGCAGGGCACCAGAAAAATAAAGTACAAAGACCACTAC
>Ga0209067_10000540_pt1 | contig 24079 bp, 20 predicted proteins | sample ColStrG_CSR_2013_FD_187199 | JGI IMG/M metagenome (GOLD analysis project Ga0209067, IMG submission 187199) | Freshwater sediment microbial communities in response to fracking from Pennsylvania, USA - Cold Stream Run_MetaG_CSR_2013 (SPAdes)... | ecosystem: Environmental > Aquatic > Freshwater >... | reverse complement strand
TTCCTGAATCGTTTCAAAGTGCAATTTTACATATTTGTGCTCGAAACTACAAGGTCTCATATGGAAGGAATAAAGAATATAATATTTGATTTAGGTGGAGTTATCTACGATTTAAATCATGGTTTATCTCATCAAGCCTTCAGAGCTTTGGGAATGCCAGGAATTGATAAACTTTTTAGCCATTCGGGTCAATCCGAAATATTTGATCATTTGGAGATGGGCTTAATTAGTCCTGAAGAATTTCGTGATCATATTCGTGAAATCGGAGGGAAGGATTTAAGTGATGAGGAAATTGATCATGCCTTTAATGCTCTGTTGATTGGTTTTAATCATCCTGAATATTTTGATTTTCTTACGGATCTTAAAAAGGATTATAGAACCTTTTTATTGAGTAATAACAATGCCATCCATTATGAATACATCATGGACCAATTGGAAAGGGATCGGAACGAACGCTCATTATCGCCTTATTTTGAAAAGGATTATTATTCTCATTTAATGGGTATGAGAAAGCCCCATCCTGAAATTTTCGAGGAGGTTTTGGAAGAGGAGGGTTTAGAACCCGAAGAGACTTTGTTTATTGATGATACCCTAATTCATCTCACCACCGCCCGGGGTTTGGGTTTGCATACCTATCATAAAAAACAGGAAGAGAACCTTATAGAAATAATTCATACTATATTAGGTAAAAAGCCTAATAATTAGATTCATTTTAAGTTCTCACCTTGGAAGGCCTTGGATTAAGGCCTTTTCCGCATTTTTAATGGCTATTTGTTCCTTAAAATGCAGGTATTTCTCTTTGAATGTTCTTTTCAGAACATTGTCGATATTTCTTTGAACAAATAAATTATAAAGGCTGTGTAAATTGGTTAGGATGGATTTTTCCCAGGCTCTTAGACTGATGGAATAACCTCCATCCACATATTTCATCCAATGCCAATATTCAGTGGGCATAAACAAAAGATCGCCATGGGTAAGCATGGTTTCACTTCCTTCAACGCCTTTTAAGGAAGGAAACTTATCATAATCCGGGTTTTCAATACTATAATCTTCTAGAGCATAGGTGGCCATTGGAAGCTTATAAAGCCTTTCACTCCATTTTTGTTCAAATAATATAATATGCTTTCTGCCATGAAAATGCATCTGGAAGATATGAGCCAGGTCAATATCATAATGTAAAAAAGTGATGGCACCCTGTCCCCCAAAAAACATATTCGGAAATTTATCCAAAAAGCCTCCTGCCAGCTCTTTTGGGCTAGAATAATCTTTCATGAGTTCGGGAGCTTTTGATAAAATATCAAAGGCAAACATTCTTAAGTCGGAAGGCTCACGCAACATGAGGTCCAGATAGTCTGGAAACTTCATATGGGTTGTGGGGGCGTTTATGGGTTTGGAAGGATCCGCTTTCGAACTATCAAATAATGGGACAATCTGGTCTCCAATGGTTTTCTTTAAATATTCAGGAGTCCATTTCTCAAAGGCAGGAAACTTTTTAGCATATTCTTTGATGACAACAGGCCGTTTAGGCTTAAGATACTGGCTTTCAAATTCCTTAGGACTAATACTCCGATCTACCTGATCAATTTGAGAGAGTTTAAAACTCATGAATAATATTCTTGTTTAATAATAAAAAACTTGAGAGATGACCCTCATACAGCAATTTATAAAATTGCGATAATCTAACAAGGTTTCAAATATTTTCTTGAAGAAATTAGTCGGATTCTAAAGAAAATCTTCCTTTTAGCAAGGTTTTTTGCTTTAAAGGCTAATCCATGAGAAAAAAGCTTTTATAAGCTAAAGCTTTCTCCGCAGGCACAGGTACGACTGGCATTTGGATTATTAAAATGAAAGCCCTTGCCATTCAGGCCTTCGGTATACTCAAGCGTGGTACCAATAAGATATAGGACACTTTTTTTCTCAATAACGACTTTTACTCCATTATCTTCAAAAACCTGATCATTGGGTTTTATATCATGATCGAAATCCAATTTATACGAAAGACCAGAACAGCCTCCGCTTTCAACCCCAACCCGAAGAAACCAGGACTCACCAGGATGCTCAGCATTTAAAATACTATGGATTCTTTCTTGGGCGGTATTCGATATTGAAAACATATTCAAAATTAATAAATGTTATAACATGAATAGATATTATTTGTTTTAACCCCGCTTTTTAAACAAGGGGTTCTCCATTTGTAGTCGCTCCACGGCCTTTTTAATTTGGTCTCCGGCCTCCAGAATTTCTTGATAGGTGTTCATTCGGCCGATTCCGATACGAATACTCGATTTTGCCTGCTTTTCGCTTAACCCCATATTCATTAATACATGTGAGGGCTCAGGATTGGCCGAGTTACAGGCTGATCCTGATGAAATGGCAATTTCTGGAATCTTTGAGAATAATTGTTCGGCTCGTAAATAATCAAACCGAATATTTAAGGTATTGGGCAAACGTTCCTGGGTCTTCCCATTAACATGAGAATAAGGGATACTCAAAAGGTGGGCTTCCATCCAATCTCTCCATTGGGAATGAATGGTCCCTTCAGTTTTCATTTCCGCTTGACATAATTCGGAAGCCTTCCCAAAGCCTACTATTCCAGGGATATTAAGGGTTCCTGAGCGGATATTATTTTGCTGTCCTCCACCGGTTATTTGGCCTTTTAATTTTATTGGCGAATGCGGATGGATATAGAGCCCTCCAATGCCCTTGGGGCCATAAATTTTATGGGCAGAACAAGCCATTAAATCGATTCCAAGAGGTCTAACCTGGAAGGGAATCTTTCCATAGGCTTGGGTGGCATCGGTAAAAAATAAACTTCCGGCTTTATGTGCTAATTGAGATATTTCGGAGATAGATTGAATGACACCGGTTTCGTTATTGGCCATCATGATGGCAACCAATGCCGTTTTATGGTTTAAGGCCTCTTCCAGATTATTCAAATCCAGTAGCCCGCTTTTATCTACCGGTACATAATGCACCTTAACCCCTTTTAGCTTTAGTTCTTCCAGGGGTTCCAATAAGGCAGAATGCTCTGTATGGCTGGTAATGATTTGTTGGTTTTCAAAAACCGATGATTGGTATAATCCTTTTAAAACCAGATTAATAGATTCGGTTGCCCCGGAGGTAAATATAAAGTCCTCAACCGATGATCCTATAAGCTCTGAAATTCTTTCCAAAGCTTGATTCATACCATCCTCAGCAATCCATCCGAAGCGGTGTTGATGGCTTGAAGCATTTCCGAATTTTTCCTTAAAATATGGAAGCATTTCCTCCAATACCCTTGAATCGACCGGGGTTGTGGAATTGTTATCCAAATAAATTGGATTACTCATGGCTTATTTCCAATTTAGATTGCAAACGATTATAAAGGTACGAAATCATATGGCATTGGATAGATTAGATCATATTGGGATTGCGGTTCGAGACATCGAAAAGTCGATCCCCCTTTTTGAGAAATTATTGGGTATCTCATGCTATAAAACGGAATTGGTAGAAGATCAGGGTGTTTTAACCGCTTTCTTTAAGCTGGGAGAGATTAAATTGGAACTGGTTAGCTCCACGGAGACCAATAATTCTCTGGCTAATTATTTGGATAAAAGGGGAGAAGGCTTGCACCATTTGGCTTTTCAAGTAGAGGATCTAGAGAATGAAATAGACCAGTTAGAAATCAAGGGTTTTAAAAAAATCGGACATGAGCCAAGCTCAGGAGCCGACCAAAAATGGATTCAATTTATTCATCCAGAATCTACCAATAGGGTTTTGGTGGAAATTTGTCAGGATAAAGTATAATTTTTTGGAATTTATTCAGGAAATTCTCACCTTTGCGTTTTGTTAGAGAGTTATGAAAGCCGATATCCATCCTAAAAGTTATAGATTAGTTGTGTTCAAGGACACTTCCATTGATTATTCTTTTATTACCAAATCAACCGTAAATACCAAGGATACTATTGTTTGGGAAGACGGAAAAGAATATCCATTAGTAAAATTGGAGATTTCGGATAAATCACATCCTTTTTATACCGGTAAGGTTAAATTGATCGATGCAGCGGGTCGTATCGATAAATTTAAAAATCGTTACGCCAAGAAATAATTCTTTTTATTTCCGAAAACCGTACCCCTTCCTGGATTTTGTACTAAGCTTTTTAAACAGATTAGACTATTTTTTATCATCCATAAAGGGATTCTATCTATTTTTATGGAATGAATCTTATACTGTTCGATGATGAGCAAAGATCTAGGTTTTATCCTATTTCCTTAACCCGCCCCATTTCTTTTTTTCGGTTAGGTATTCAAACGCTAGCTGAAAAATGGCAAAGAATTTCCAGATTAAAGCCATCCTTTTTGGTTCCTGAATATCTCTCAGAAAAATTTCCTCTGCTTATTGGTGAGGACAATTATTTTGTGAATAGTCGCCTGGTTGCCCGTCAAGCGGTTTGGGATGAAATATCCAGATTGCCCCTCGGGTCTGCCTTAATGGATAAGGATCTTTTTTTAGCAGCCCATTTGGGCTTTATTGAAAAAGGCAAAAGTTTTCAAGCCAGTATTATATCCTTGGTTCAGACCCAGGAAAAGAATGTTTGGTTGGATTATATAGAGGACTTGGTTCAATTGAATTCGGATGAAATCCAAAGCGATTTTGAGGCTATAACTCATGGTAAACCATCCGAAAGCCTGAGTTCCACGAATCGGGTTTTAGGAAATCGATTATTTATTTCAGGTCCAATTCAAGCGGAATGTATTACTATAAATACCCAAACCGGTCCGGTATATATTGAAAAGGGTGTTCAAATCATGGAAGGTTCCATGATTCGGGGCCCTGTGGCTGTTTTATCGGATTCGGTTATAAAAATGGGGGCCAAAATTTATGGTGGGACCAGTATAGGACCTCATTGTACGGTGGGTGGTGAAGTTAAAAATGCGAATATTCTCGGCTTTAGCAATAAGGGCCACGAAGGGTATTTGGGCGATGCGATATTAGGTGAATGGTGTAACCTGGGGGCGGATACGAATAATTCAAATATGAAGAACAATTATGGATTTGTTCGTATGTTCGATTATCCAAGCCATGAATTCAGAACCACTTCTTTACAATTTTTAGGCGTGATTATGGGGGATCATGTTAAATGTGGAATTAATTCGACCATTAATACCGGAACTGTTTTTGGAATGGGTGTAAATTGGTTTGGTCCGGTTTTAAGCCCGAATTTTATTCCCGATTTTACCTGGTCGGAATCTGGAAAATTTTCAGAGTATAGGCTGGATAAAATGCTTGAAACGGCATCCAAGGCATTGGAAAGAAGACAAAAAGTATTGGAGAAAGAGGATATCCAGATAATTACCCGAATTTTTGAAATGACTAAACCCTATAGAAACTATTAAATACCATTATGAGAAAATTTTATGTTGCCGGTAACTGGAAAATGAATACCACCTTGCAAGAGGGGGTTGAACTTTTCAGAGGAATTAATGATTTAAGTATGGAAAAGGACTGGGCAATAGCCGAAGGCAATACCTGTCAGCTGATAATATGCCCCCCCTTTACCCATGCCTATCCTTTGCTGGAAATTCCATCCAGTACGGTTGCTATTGGCCTTCAAAATTGCTCTTCTGAGGCTAAAGGGGCTTTTACCGGTGAAATATCAGCCTCTATGATTGCTTCCCTAAAGGTTCATTTTGTTATTTTGGGACATTCAGAACGTAGGCAGTATTTTAATGAAAGCCCAGAATCATTAGCCAAAAAGGTCGATTTGGTATTGCAAAATAATTTATTACCCATTTTCTGTATTGGTGAAACCCAAACTGAACGAGAATCAGGTTCCTATTTCTCGGTTATTGAGGATCAAATTCATAAAAGCTTGTTTCATTTATCGGCTGAACAATTCTCTTCCATCATTTTGGCTTATGAACCGGTATGGGCCATTGGTACCGGGCTTACAGCAAGCCCCGAACAGGCACAGGAAGTACACGAATTTATCCGCAAAAAAATTGCCGAGAAATATTCTGATTCGCTTGCTGATCAAATCAGCATTCTATACGGTGGAAGCTGTAATGAGAAAAATGCCGACGAATTATTCTCCAAGCCCGATATTGATGGGGGCCTAATTGGAGGAGCTTCCCTTAAAATCCAGGAATTTATCCAAATAGGACAATCCTTAAAAAATAAAAAATCGAAAAATACTCCTGCATGAATTATGTAGAAGTAACCTTAATTCTGATTAGTTCAGAGGATTATCTCCTGGATTTATTTATTCAGGATATGGCCGATGAGGGTTTTGAAAGTTTTCAGGAAGTCGAATTTGGGGTAAAGGCCTATATGCCGGGTGGTTTGTATTCCATGAAGGAGGTAGAGGCGAAAATTAGAACCTTATTTGAACCCTGGATTCAAAAAAACCTTCTCACCTATGAAATTAATTTAATTCCTCATAAAAATTGGAATAAGGATTGGGAAATGAATTTCCAGCCTGTAAGCCTGGGTAACCGCCTTTTGATCCGGGCTCCTTTTCATGAACCTTTTGGGGATTTCAAGTATGAAATTGTAATTGAGCCCAAAATGGCTTTTGGAACCGGTCATCATGAAACTACCTGCCTAATGGCTGAATTCTTATTAGAGCAGTCCGTTTTAGGAAAAAAAGTTTTGGATATGGGTTGTGGAACCGGAATACTTGGAATTTTGGCAGATAAAATGGGGGCAGCCTCTACCTTAGCGGTGGATATAGACGAAATATGCTATCAAAGTTCTTTGGAAAATGGGATCCTAAATGAAGTAAGATCCATGCGGGTGATGAAAGGGGATTTGCCAGTTCTTTTTAAGGAAGCGGATATAAAGTTGGGTGATTATGATATTATTCTGGCAAATATCAATAGAAATATCCTTTTGGATCATATGGCGGGTTATTCCAAACTTTTAAAGGATGGAGGGAATTTATTTCTAAGTGGATTTTTTCAAGGGGAGGATTTGGAGATGCTGATTGAAGAAGGTAGAAAATCCGATTTAAAATATTTATTTAATAAAGTTCAAAAGGGATGGTGTGCCGCCCAATTTTATAAATGAAGATTCATTTTATTTCCATAGGTGGAAGCGCCATGCATAGTCTGGCCTTGGCTTTGAAAAATAATGGGGTAGAAGTAACGGGTTCGGACGATGAAATTTTTGAGCCTTCCAAATCTCGATTAGCCCATGCTGGAATCTTGCCTGATTCGATGGGCTGGTATCCTGAAAGAATCCACAAAAAATTGGATGCCATAATTTTAGGAATGCATGCCCGAGCCGATAATCCTGAGTTAATCAGGGCAAATGAACTCGGAATACCTGTATATTCCTATCCAGAATATATTTATCATCTTTCCCATAATAAAAGGAGAGTGGTTATCGGGGGTAGTCATGGGAAAACCACCTGCACTTCCATGATTATGCATGTGCTCCAATTTCATGGATATGATTTTGATTATTTGGTAGGAGCCAGTCTGGAAGGCTTTTCCAACTCGGTAAGGGTCTCTAATTCAGCCCCGATCATGATTATTGAAGGGGATGAATATCTTTCTTCACCGATCGATCGCCGACCTAAATTTATCCATTATAAGGCTCAGTTAGCTTTGTTAACCGGGATCGCTTGGGATCATGTCAATGTATTTCCAACTTTTGATAGCTATAAGCAAACTTTCACAGATTTTTTATCCTCGCTCGATAATCCTTCTGTATTAGTTTACTGCGGAGAGGACCGGGTTCTAAAGGAATTAATTGAGGATTTTGAGCCAAAGGATGAAACCTTCAGGATAAAAAAGATTGCCTATTCCTTGCCTTCCCATAGGGTTGCGAATGGTAAAACGGAATTATTGGAAGAAAACGGATTACAAACCTCACTCCAAATTTTTGGTAATCATAATCTACTCAATCTGGAAGGGGCTTGGTTGATTTTAAAGGAATTGGGCTTGAATCGGAATCAGTTTCTTCAGGCTATTTCCTCCTTCAAAGGGGCTAGTAAACGATTGGAGTTGGTGGCTCAGAGTGGAAGTTCAACGGTCTATTTGGATTTTGCTCATGCTCCATCAAAAATAAAGGCCAGTTTGGATGCCCTAAAACATCAATTCCCGGGAAGAAAATTAATTGCCATTATGGAACTGCATACCTTCAGCAGTTTGAATGTCGGATTTATTCAAGAGTATTTTGGCAGTATGGTGGCAGCCGATTTGGCTTTGGTTTATTTTAATCCCCATACTTTAGAGCATAAAAAATTGCCACCCTTAAGTATGGAAGCTGTAAAAAATGCATTTGGTAGGGATGATTTGGTGGTAATGAATAATTCCGATCAGGTAAAGGAATATGTTTTAAGTCTGAATCTTAATCATTCCAATTTGGTTTTTATGAGTTCGGGAAATTTCGATGGTATTGATATCCGAAAATTCTCTCAGGAATTAATGGGTATTATCTCCGATGGATCAATCAATTCCGGACTATAAATCTTTCTTTCCTATTAAGCCTGTATATTTGTAATAAATCGTATAATTTTCCGATCAAGCATTAAGGATATTTATGGTTGAAAAAGGTAAAATGCGTAATCAAATCAAATCGAATAATATACCGCCGAGTTCAAAGGCCATAAAAAAACCAGCGAATAAGGCGCTACCTAAGTCTATATCCAAGAAAAAGAAAGATACTCGCCCCTTAAAAATTGCGGGTTTGGCTCTGATTCTCTGGTCTCTATACCTATTATTAGCGTTTAGTTCCTATTTAATTACCTGGACTCAGGATCAAAACGTGGTGCAAACCATTAGCGGAACTAAAATTTTAAGCCCGGCTAAGTACGTGATTCATAATTGGATGGGCTTATGGGGAGCTATGGTAGCCCATTTATTTATTTTTAAGGGTTTTGGTCTGGCCTCCTTTGTTTTTGTATTTGTTTTTTTCCTATTAGGCTTTCGACTTTTATTTCGCGAATCCTTACTCCATATGGGAAAATCTTTAGCCTATTCCCTTTTCTTTTTGGTTTTTGTATCGGTAAGTTTAGGTTTTTTAGAGCAATTTCGATCGAAATCACCCGAATTTGGATCCGGTATTTTTGGTTTTCAGGTAAATGCCTGGCTTAAAGCGAGTATTGGGGTTTTGGGTACTTCGGTGGTATTGCTTTTTGCGGGTTTAACCTGTCTGGTATTTATTTTTAACTGGGAATTTCACTGGCCTTTTAAATCTTCCGAATCAGGGGATCCATTGGAAGAAACGGAACCTGGCTTTAAAACCCAAACCTCCTCCTTATTGGAAAAGGAGGATCTGGTCAATTATGACCTGGATAAGAGCCCTAGAAATAAACCCCTGATCATTCATTCTCTGGAGCCAGAACACGAACCCACTGTATTATACCCCGATTCTCCATTAGAGGAGGATGAATCCGAGGAAGAGGATATACCTGAACCCATAGTTCGGACCAAACCTCAGGTGGTACAAAAGCCACAGGAAAAAAAAATACCTGAACCCGAATTCCTCATAGAAAAATCCGAGAATGAAAAAATGTCGGAGGATTTAGTGGCCAAATTTGGAAAATTTGATGAAAAGCTTGAATTATCGGATTATGTATTTCCTAAGCTTGAACTTCTAGAAAATTACGGAAATCAAAAAATACCGCCTAATACGGTTGAATTGGAGGCTAATAAAAATAAAATTGTCGATACCCTTGGTCATTACGATATCGAGATTGATAAAATTATGGCGACCATTGGCCCCACCGTCACTTTATATGAAATTATCCCTAAGGCAGGGGTTCGAATTTCTAAGATTAAAAATCTGGAGGATGATATTGCCCTAAGTTTGGCGGCATTAGGGATTCGTATTATAGCCCCTATACCCGGAAAGGGAACTATTGGGATCGAAGTGCCCAATGGAAAGCCGGAATTGGTCTCTATGCGTTCGGTTTTATCCACTGAAAAATATCAGAAAACTGAAATGGAATTGCCCATTGCCTTGGGTAAAACCATATCCAATGAGGTTTTTATTGCGGACCTTACCAAAATGCCCCATTTATTAATGGCAGGTGCTACCGGACAGGGTAAATCGGTAGGTATTAATGCTCTTTTGGTCTCTTTGCTTTTTAAAAAGCATCCATCCCAGTTAAAATTTGTTTTGGTTGATCCTAAAAAAGTAGAACTAACCCTTTTTAGAAAAATTGAAAGGCATTTTCTTGCCAAGTTACCGGGTGAGGAAGAGGCGATTATTACCGATACTAAAAAAGTAGTTCATACCCTTAATTCCTTATGTATTGAAATGGATCAGCGCTATGATTTATTAAAGGATGGGGGGGTTAGAAATTTAAAAGAATACAATAATAAGTTTGTTAACCGTCGTTTAAATCCTGAACTGGGTCATCGGTTTTTACCCTTTATTGTATTGGTAATCGATGAATTTGCCGATTTAATGATGACGGCAGGTAAGGAGATTGAAACCCCAATTGCCCGCTTAGCTCAATTAGCTAGAGCAGTGGGGATTCACCTGGTTATTGCTACCCAACGCCCTTCTGTGAATATTATAACCGGTACCATAAAAGCAAATTTTCCTGCCCGAATTGCCTTTAGGGTTACTTCCAAAATTGATTCAAGGACCATCCTGGATTCGGGTGGGGCAGATCAGTTGATTGGAAGAGGAGATATGTTATTGTCAACGGGTAGTGAAATTATTAGGCTTCAATGCGCCTTTGTAGATACTCCCGAAGTAGAAAGAATTACTGAATTTATTGGTTCTCAAAGGGGATATACCTCCGCTATGCTTTTACCGGAATTTATAGATGAAAATGAGCCTGGGTCGGGAGCCATTGATTTGGAGGATAGGGATCAATTTTTTGATGAAGCGGCTCGATTAATTGTTCGTCATCAACAAGGTTCTACCTCCCTAATTCAAAGAAAACTTAAACTGGGATATAATAGGGCAGGTCGGATCATTGACGAATTGGAGGCCGCTAAAATAGTTGGCCCCTTTGAGGGAAGTAAGGCTCGCCAGGTATTATTTCAGGATGAAGGACAATTAAATGAATATCTTGAATCGATTAGTTTTCAAAGAGATCATTAAAGGGCTGTTTAATAATTAGAATCTTAGTTCTAAATTGAGGCCTTGAAAATTAGATGAATTCATAAACATTAGGGTTCATTTTCTTAAGTAATTTTTTAAATATTCAGCATGAAGCGACTTTCATTAATTATTTTTTTTATTCTATTCGTTTTTATTCAAAAAAATCTGGCTCAGGTAAATATCTCTGATCCAAAGGCAAAAGCCATTTTGGGTCAAACCAGTGCCCGTTATAAATTAATAAAAAGCCTGATGGCCAATTTTTCCTATACCTTGTTTAGCCCCCAGGATAAAGTCAATCAAACCCAAAAAGGCGTTTTATGGGTACAGCCCGGTACGAATAAATACAAAATTGAATTTAATGATCAGGAATTATTATCCGATGGAAATAATAATTATACCTATTTAAAAAAGCAGAAGGAGATTCAAATCACCTCATTGGATAGTTCAGGGCAAAACATTAATCCGGCAAAAATTTTCAATTTATATGAAAAAGGATATACCTATCAATTCAAAGAGGTAAAACAAGAGAAGGGGGTTCGATTGGATATTATAAACCTTTTTCCCATCGTGGTGAAAAAGATATTCAAGGCTGAAATTTCTATTGATGATAAAACCAAATTGATTTATCGCATCAAAACCTTTGACCGAAATGGGGATCAATTGATTTATACCATTAATACGTATAATGTTCAGCCTCCCATTGATAATGCATTTTTTAAGTTTGATAAGAAAAACTTCCCAGGAGTTGAAATAGTGGATCTTCGTTAAAATTGAAAAGAATTGGCCTTTTCATTTAATCAATATAATTTAAACAAGCTGGAGGCTTTTTTAAAGGAATTAGGTTGGCAGGTTCGATATGAAAAAGGAAATTTTCAATCGGGATCCTGTATAGTTCGCGACAAACAAATGGTTGTGATAAATAAATTTGTTCCTTTGGAACAGAAGGTAGTTGCTCTGGTAGGAATCATCCTAAGTCTGGAAATAAAAATAGAGGATTTAAGCCCACAAAGCCTGAGTTTATTGAATGAATTAAAAAAAATAAAATTAGCCTCTTGAAAATTTCATTTTTGGGAACCGGTACCTCTCAGGGAGTTCCCGTAATTGCTTGTCATTGCCCGGTTTGTACCTCAGGGGATATTCGAGATAAACGTTTGCGTTCGTCCTTGCTGGTAGAATATGATGGACATACGGTAGTGATTGATACGGGTCCGGATTTTAGGTTTCAGATGTTGCGGGCTAAAGTGGAAAAATTGGATGCCATTGTTTATACACATGAGCATAAGGATCATGTTGCCGGTTTGGATGATATTCGGGCATTTAATTATCAAGAAGGCAAAGCAATGAAAATTTTTGCCGATTTAAGAGTCCAGGAAGCTATAAAAACAGAATTTGCCTATATTTTTAATCCTATTCGGTATCCTGGAATCCCATTAGTGGATTTTCATGAGATTTCAAATGCACCTTTTAGCATTAATAACCAAATTTGGAACCCTATCCAGGTGATGCATTATAAATTGCCCATCTTCGGGTTTCGAATAGGCGATTTTACCTATATAACCGATGCAAAAAGTATTGGGGAAAAGGAAAAGGAAAAAATAAAAGGATCTAAAGTTCTTGTTTTGAATGCTCTTCAAAAAGATAAACATATTTCTCATTTTACACTAAGTGAGGCGATTAGTTTGGGTAGAGAATTAGAAGCTGAAACCACCTATTTTACCCATATCAGTCATAAATTGGGTAAACATTCGGATGTGGAGAATGAATTACCCTATTCATTTCACCTGGCTTTTGATCAATTAATTTTAGATGTTTAGAATTTCGTTTTCTTTTGTCAAAATATTGTACTTACTTTAGACGGAATTCGTTTACTATCAGAAATGTTGAAATCATTCTTAATTGAATAGGCAACAGGCTACTGGAAAATCACAATACATGGGAAAAATTAGAGTCATGTTGTTTGATGATGATCAAATGATTCTTGATTTATGTGAATCTATCTTAATTCGAAAGGGTTTTGAGATATTTACGAGCTTGAATTGTGATAATGTAATTGATCAGGTAAGGTCAAAAATGCCTGATTTGATATTAATGGATAACTGGATTCCTCAATATGGTGGAATTCACGCTACCAAAGTTTTAAAAAAGGAGGAAGATCTAAAATCCATTCCCATTATATTTTTTACATCGGATACGAATATTCGAAATTTGGCCCAATCGGCCGGTGCAGATTCTTTTTTAAGTAAGCCTTTCAGTATCCGGGATTTGGAAGGGAAAATTAATTCCTTTTTTGAATCCCCTAATGGTTAACAATATATACCTAAAAATGGGTAGATATTAGATTTTTCTTATATTACCATTTAGAATTCAGGGATCCTAGGTACAATGGAATTCGATGTCAATTCAAATTACCACCTAAAATTCCTATTCCTTCAAAAATTAACCATCTCAATGCAGGATTATGGAAAATGTTTTCAATACCATAGGTTCGAACTTTAAAGTAGCCGTTGTCGAGGATGATATCGATTTGAATGATATTTTGGCTGAGAACCTGTTCCGTCAGGGGTATAATCCCCATCAAATCTTTTCGGGTTATAATGCTGTAAACAAAATCATCGAAGAAAATCCCGATGCCGTTTTATTGGATAGGGCATTGCCCGGTGTAAATGGGGATGAAATTTGTAAAGATTTACGAAGTTCCGGGTTTCGAAATTCTATAATCATGCTAACCGGGCAAAAAGGTGTTTCCAACCAAATTAGCGCTTATGGGGTAGGGGTTTCGGGATATCTTGAAAAGCCTTTCAATATAGATATACTATTAGCTATCCTTAAAAATAAACTGGAAAGTTCGCCTACGATTCATCCAGACGAAAAACACGTATTTCATGACATGGTTTATTATCCTCAGATGAATATTCTCAGGAGAGCAAATCAAAGAATTGAATTATCGGTCATTGAAAACCAAATCCTTCTTTATTTGGTGGTTAATTCCAATAAAATAATTCCCAAATCGGAAATTGAATCCTATATCTATAAAAATCTCGATGAAGGGCGATCCAGATCTTTGGATATGCATATTATGAGGCTACGAAAGAAAATTGAGCAGAATTCCAAATGGCCCAAAATAATTATAACCATTAAAGGAAAAGGGGTGTTTTTTAAGAAAAACGGATTTTAATTCTTTGTCCCATAGGATTTTAATGGGCTCGTTAAGAAATGAAAATTTATAAGGAGATTTCGGAACATTATATATGGGGACAAGTTTGTGATGGATGGCATCTATTAAAAACCGATTCGCTAAATATCATACAAGAAAGGATGCCTCCCGGAACCGAGGAATTAGAACATTTTCACCAAAAGGCTCAGCAATTCTTTTTCATACTTAAGGGAACCGCTACTTTTGAAATAGATGGTGAATCGATAAAGATCAATGAACAGGAAGGTATTCATATTAAGCCTTACCAAAAGCATAGGATAAGAAACCTTCAAGCAGACGATTTAGAATTTCTGGTTATTTCAGAACCCAGAGCTCAAAATGATCGAAGGAATATTTAAGCTTTAAATAGGAGTGCAAAAGTTTTCTCAAAATTACTAGCAATGGGAAAATTTTTAGATAATGAAGGCTGGGAAAATTATGTCAAATTTTCCAATTAGAATAATTTATTTATAATTATAAAATATAATTCATAATTATAAAAAATATACAAAAAGAAATTCTCTCAAATTTCTAGCTCTTTTCAATCCTGGTTTTGTAGGATTATTCCTTGCAAAACGATAGAAAAAATGCTTTAAAATGCCTTGTAACCTTATTTTTTAAGTCTCGTAAAAGACAATTGATTTCTGGAAAAATTCCATTTTATTTTGGAAAATTTCTGAAATGACTCTCAATTTATAAATTAAAATATCGGTATTTCCAAATACGGAAAACTTGTTAGTTGATGAATAATTGTTCCAAAAGGTTAGTAGTTTTTGTTCTAGGCATAATCTTTATTATAGGATTTTGGAATAGTATAATCGCTGGCTCCCCTAAGAAATTAGGGATGCTAAGTCCAACTGCGGTGAACGATTCGGCCAGTACCTGTATGGGTAATTCGGTCAACATCAATATTTTAATTAATGATATAGTTAATAACCCCGCCCTTTCACTCGATACGGCTTCGGTTGATTTAGGCCCTGGAAGTGGCCATTCATTGACCGTAAGCGGTGGTACATTTACCCTGGATATCTCAACCGGTCTGGTTCTCTTCACACCTAATCCAGGCTTTATCGGAAGCGCTACGGCCAAATATACGGTTAAGGATAATTTGGGAAATGTTTCGAATTTGGCCACTATAACCGTAAAGGTAAATCCCATTCCCAATAGCTATAATGTAACGGGGGGAGGAAATTATTGCCAGGGAACTTTTGCAGGGGTAGGGGTTGGACTTTCTGGGTCGGATATAGGGGTAAATTACCAACTATTAATAAATGGGGTTTTATCGGGTTCCATCATTTCGGGTACGGGAAATCCTTTATCCTTTGGAAGTCAAACTACCATTGGTATTTATCGAATTCAAGCGACTAACCCCACTACGGGTTGTATCGTAATTATGAATTCATCGGCTTCGGTAAATTCGGTTCCTCCTCCTACTATTTATACCGTGGGTGGTGGGGGAATTGGCTGTTCGACGGGTTCAGGGGCTGTGGTAACCTTGTCGGGCTCTGACTTAAACGTTAATTATCAATTACAAAATGGTCCTACTTTAGTAGGAACCCCGATTCCCGGTACTGGTTCGGCCATTAGTTTTGCTCCGGTTTTTTCCAATTCAGGAAATTATACCGTAACCGCTACCAATGCCTTTACCAGCTGTACCTCCTTAATGAGTGGTTCGGCGGTAGTAACCATATATTCAGCGCCTACTTTGTTTACCGTTTCTGGGGTTAACCTATGCGAAGGGAACCTTGCCAATGATATTAAACTTTCAGGTTCTCAGGTTGGAGTTAGTTATCAAATTTTATTAAATGGGGCTAGCTTTGGCAATCCTATCATTGGTACAGGGGCTCCTATCCATTTTATTGGCGATACCATTCCTGGAACCTATCGAATTATTGCTACCAATCCTTCAGGTTGCTTTTCAACCATGAGAAATTCGGCCGTGGTAAGCCCCTCACCGAGTGTATATACATTAAGTCCTAAAAATCAGAACTATTGTCCTTCGGGAACCATGCCCTCCATAACCCTATCCAATTCGGATTTAGGCGTTAATTATCAATTAGTTTCCTCCGGAGCCAATTATGGCCCCGCTTTACCCGGTACGGGTTCTTCTTTAATTTTTGGCCCATTGCCAGCCGGTAAGTATTGGGTAGTGGCTACCAATGCAGGTTCAGGTTGCTCTGCCTTACCCACCGATACAGTTCAAATAACGGCTAACCCCATTCCTTCGGCCTTTACTTTAAATCCTATCATCGGTCATTATTGTCAAGGTTCTCAGGGAGCACAGCTCGTATTATCGGGATCCCAAACGGGCATAAACTATCAACTATACTATAAGGGGAACGCAGTAGGCCCAGTGGTGAATGGTACGGGTAATCCTCTAAGCTTTGGTTATTTCCCGGCGGGTACTTATACGGTGTCGGCCATTTCAGCTTCGAACCCTTGCTCGGCTGTAATCAGTGATACCTCAACCATTATTTTGGATTCCCTCCCTCAAACCTTTAGTCTTAGCCCGGATACAGGACATTATTGTTTGGGTGGTTCAGGGGTAATGGTCAAACTTTCTGGATCCCAGGTAGGGGTTAGCTACCAATTCCTAAAAAATGGCATTCCTCAGGGGACGGGTTTTTTCGGAACCGGATCTGCCCTAAGTTTCGGATTACAAACTTCTGGCACTTATTCTGTTATAGCTATCAATAATACCACTGGATGTGCATTGGCCATGCCGAATAATGCGGTCATTATTGCGGATTCTTTACCCGTTTCCTTTACAATCAATCCTAAAAACTCTTCCTATTGCTCGGGTAGCAATGGAGTTTCATTGGTATTATCCGGTTCAAAAACCGGAATTAATTATCAAATAATGTCGGGTAATAATCCTTTGGGTACCCCTATTCCGGGTACAGGTTCGGCCTTGAATCTAGGAGTATTCCCACAAGGTTCTTATAGTGTATTGGCCGTAAATACCCAATCCGGATGTTTTATCAGTTCAACCGATACAGCTATAATAACCAAGGATTCCCTTCCCCTTTTATTCGTTTTAAGCCCTACCTCTTCTCATTATTGTAAAGGGGATTCGGGATTTCACCTAAGCCTGAATGGATCGGAGACCGGAATTCAATATCAATTATTATCGGGTGGTAAGCCGATCGGTACCCCCTTATCGGGAACCGGAAATCCTCTTGATTTCGGTTTATATAAAGCGGGGATCTATTCCGTTTTGGAAACCAATCCGAGCACGACCTGCAGTCAAACCACCAATACCGCTACCTTAATCGTGGATTCAACCTTGAAAAAGTTTTTGTTGAATCCTTTGAACCCCCATTATTGTACAGGGAATGGGGTTGATTTAAAATTATCAGGGTCGGAAACGGGCGTAAATTATCAACTTTATTCTGGTACAACTGCCATAGGGTCATTAATAAGCGGTACAGGATCCTCTATCGATTTTGGAATTCAGCCTTATGGGGTATATTTTGTGCAGGGGATTCCTGTTAGCGGAACCTGTAATGGAATCGTTTCCGATACCACTACCGTTACCAAGGATTCTATTCCGAAAAACTTCAATTTAAGTGGAAATCATGAATATTGTCCAGGAACCGGTGGTACGAATTTGACCCTTTCGGGTAGTGAGTTAGGCGTATCCTACCAGGTTATGGATCTTTCTGGAGCTATGGGATTGCCTCAAAATGGTACCGGTTCTCCTTTAATTTTTAATACCCTTCCTACCGGTAATTATACCGTAACGGCTTCTACTCCAGGAGGTTGTACCGCTATCATGAACCAAGGGGTGCCGTTTACCGTAAAACCGGTTTTAAGTGGAATCATAACCAGCCACCATGCCATTTGTTCAAATCCTAATTCGGGAAGTTTGCACCTTACCATTCAGGGCGGAACGGGTCCCTATACCGTATTATGGAATAATAATAAAACCGATACAGTGATAACCGGTTTATCTATCGGAACCTATAGTGCCACCGTTAAGGATTCTTCCGGTTGTAGTATAGTAGTTTCAGGCATTGTTTCGAATTCTAATCCTCCGGTAACCAAACCCGTTACCCTTACCACTACCTATAATACCCCCATTAGTTTTAGCCTAATTAGCTCAATCACGGTTACCGATACTAGTTTAAACTTAAAAACCATCGATCTTGATCCAAGTACTGCCGGTATACAAACCTCAGTAAGCGTAGCGGGTGGACAATTCCATGTGGATTCGGTCGGCAAGGTTACCTTTACGCCTACTAATTTGTTTACAGGTACGGCCATCATATTCTATACTATAAGCGATAATAATGGATGCCTTTCTGATACCTCAAAAATTCAGGTAACCGTTCAGCCCAATTCCAATCCCAATGATCCCTTGAAATTTCCGACGCTTTTCACCCCGAATGGCGATGGCTATAATGATGATTTTGAAATTGAAGGTTTGAAATCCTATCCGAATAATACCCTGGAAGTGTTTAACCGTTGGGGGAACCAGGTGTTTTTTGCTCAAGGTTATTTAACGCAGGTAGGTGCCTGGGATGGAAATGGACTAGGTGAAGGAACGTATTATTATATTCTTAAAGTAGAAATAGGAGGAGTTCAGAAAAAATATAGTGGATATATAGTAATTATTCGATCAGCTAAATGAAACGCATCCTCCAATTAATTCCTTTTATCCTATTTTTAGGGCTAATAGGTCCTCAAAGCCTAATGGCTCAGCAGGATATTCAATTTAGCCAGTATATATTTAACGGATTAAGTTTAAATCCGGGATATGCCGGATACCGAGAAAGTCTAAATTTTACAACTACCTATAGAACCCAATGGACTGGATTGACTGGGGCTCCTACTACGGTTACGGCCAGTCTGGATGGAGTAATCCGGGACAAATCGATAGGGGTAGGATTTAGCATTTTACAGGATAATTTAGGACCACAAAGTACCTTAACGGGTTTGGGTTCACTGGCTTATCGTCTCAGGGTTAACGAGCGTTCTCGTTTAAGTTTTGGGGTTTCGGTAGGTTTTGATCAATATAAACTGGATGCAAGTAAATTAATTACCATTAGTCCCGATTTAAGCCTGGCCGGCTTAATTGCTGACCAAGTTCGACCGAATTTACAATTCGGACTTTTCTATGCTACCGATCGGTATTTTGTGGGTTTATCGGCATTGGATTTATTAGCCAATTATTCCAATTATGGACCGGGTTATTTTGTTATTCGAAGAAATCGTCATTATTATTTTCATGCCGGTGCCTTAATTAAACTGAATGAATCGCTTAGTTTAAAACCATCCTTTTTGATTAAAGAGGATTTATTGGCTCCTGGAAATTTGGATATCAATACCTTTTTAATTTGGCATAAAAAGTTTTGGTTAGGAACCAGTTTAAGGACGGCCTTTAATGCATTTAATTCAAAAGCCCTTCCAAGTGATTTAAAAAGTTCGGATGCGGTTAGTGCTTTGGTGGAATATTTTCCAAGCCCTTATCTTCGAATCGGTTATAGTTATGATTATAGCACTAGTCATTTACAGGAAGTAAGCGGGGGAAGCCATGAAATTTCTATAGGATATTTCTTCCATAAACAACGATACTCCATGTTAAGCCCTAGATTATTCTAAATAAATGAAAAAATACATCGGTATACTTTTTATACTATTTGAGCTTTTCCTTTCTTCCAGGGTTAATGGACAGGAATTGTTTTCAACCCTAGATAAGGCCGAGGATGCATTTAGCCATTTGGAATATGCTGAGGCTGCCGTTTATTATGAGAAATTAATAGCCGAGCAGGAAAAGCCGGCCTATGTAGAACGCCTTGCCTTCTGTTATTATAAAATGAAGGATTATCCAAAAGCAACCCAATGGCTTAAGAAATGTCTTGAACTGAATTCGGATGATGAGCATTTTCGATTTTATTATGCAGATTGTATCCAGCATTCGGGAAATTATTCCTTCGCCTTATCACAGTATAATTATGTGCATGCAAAGGATAATGACCTTGCCAAATTAGTCGCCTTACGAATAGAATCCTGTAAGGCTGCATCTGCCTTAGCTAAAAACCCTACTGAATATAGCTTAAAGCTAGATTCCAATTTAAATTCCCATAATTCTGATTTTTCGGTGAATCTATTGAAGGATGGGGTGATATTTGCCAGTGATCGGCCCATTTCAGAAGGTATTTTTAAGAATCATAAACTCTATGGCTGGACCAATACCCCATTTCTAAACTTGTTTAGTGCAAAGAAAGATAAATCCGGTAAATTGGGTAAACCGGAATTATTTGCCAAAGAACTCGTTTCATCGTATCATACCGCTACCGCGGTATTAAGTCCTGATCAAAAAACCATCTATTTTACAAGAACCGAATACATTAAAAATCCTGGGAAGGTATTTAAAAATGAAATAAAAAATTCAGAATTTGTGAATCGACTTCAATTGTTCTATTCCAAATTCAAGGATGGGGTTTGGGGCCAGCCTGTTCCATTTCCGTATAATCAGGTTAATGAATACTCCATTGGACATCCGGCGATAAGCTTGGATGGCAAATACTTATATTTTGCTTCCGATATGCCGGGAGGTAAAGGAGGTATAGATTTATATTATTCAGAGATTAAACAGGATGGAAGTTTTGGAAAGCCTGTGAATTTAGGGGATAGCATTAATACCCAGGGTAATGAGGAATTTCCGGTTATAGGAATTGATAGTTGCCTGTATTTTTCCTCGGATACCTGGCCAGGAATGGGAGGATTGGATATTTTTAGGGCAAAAGGAATCTTTTCCCATTGGAAGAAGCCTGAAAATTTAGGGGTTCCCCTAAATTCTTCCATGGATGATTTTGGGTTTTTACCCTTAGATTCCATTTGTACCCGGGGGTATTTAAGTAGTAACCGGGACAAAGGAATCGGCGGGGATGATATCTACGATTTTACCCGACCTGCTCCAAAACCGACCCTAGATTCTAATATTTTTTGTAAGGGTCGTATTGTGAATGCCGAAACAGAAAAAGGAATTCCGGGTGTCAAATTGGATATTAATGAGGGGAATGATACAAGCTTTAGTCATTATACCACCGATAGTCTGGGAAATTATAAATTTCCGAAAAAGGGGGGAAAGAGATATGTTTTAAGGATTAAAAAGGATGCTTATTTTACCTTGTTTGATACCCTTTTCTTTAATAATGATGGGGTATTGACCTCTAAATTGAAGCCTTTACATCTGGTTCCCATGGTGGTGAACAAGCCCATACGATTAGAAAATATCCATTATGATTTTAATAGTTGGGCCATTCTTCCTCAGGCAGCCCGAATTTTAGATGGATTGGTAAAAGTTCTTAAGGATAATCCTGAAATTTCAATCAACCTGGATTCGCATACCGATACCCGTGGGGATTCGTACATAAACAAGTATATTTCCTCTCATAGAGCCAAATCGGCGGTAGAATATCTCATCAGCCAAGGTATTGCCCCTTCCCGTTTAAAAGCACGAGGCTTTGGAAAGGATATGCCTCTGGTTCGTTGTGACGGAGCCTATAAATGCACCGAAGCTGATCATCAACTCAACCGCAGAACCGAATTCAGTATAACCCGAATTAATTCGGTAAATCAATAGGTTATCCATTCGGATTCATCATAAAAAGCTATAAAATAATCTATATCGGTTTATAATAAAAAACCGGATTTATTAATCCTTCTTTTTGTTTTTCAGATATTGATCATACCATGAAATCCATCGATTTAACCGATCAACTATATAGGTAGGTATTGTAATTTCATGATTCTGACCTGGGTAAATAATTAATTGCGTGGGAATATTCAAGGACTTCAAGGCCTGATACATTTGCTCGGCACCAATGGAAGGGACATTAAAATCCTTCTCTCCTGCCATAAATAAGGTAGGGGTTTTTATTTTATCCGCCTTAAAAAAGGGATAGGAAATTTTGATCCATTTTTCCTGATTTTTCCAGGGTTGGCCAATTTCATTTTCATATTGCAATATATATTGATCTACCCCATACATAGATAATTGTAAACTGCTTCCCGCCCCTGAAGCAGCGGCTTTAAATCGGGTATCAGTAGCTATCGTATAATTCGTTAAGATGCCTCCGTAACTCCAACCACCTAAGCCCAGATGGTCCGGGTCGGCAAGGCCTTCTTTAATTATTTCGTCCACAGCGCCTAATAAATCCATTACTTCTTTATTACCCCAATCCCCATAAATAGATTTGGAATAATCCACTCCCCGCCCAGAACTTCCCCGGTAATTCACCCCAATAACATAATATCCTGCCTGAGCCAGAACCTGTCGGGTAAAATCAAATGCATATTCATCCTGACTAACTGGTCCACCATGTATAAATAGAATCAAGGGTAATTTTTCATTAGGTTTTGTACCGCTTGGGGTATATAGAAGCCCCGAAACTAAGGTTTGATCCTTGCTTCTTGAGGTAAAACCCCGAACCGTTGCCAGATTTATTTTTTTTAGCCATTCGGAATGGACGAAGCTGATTCTTTTTCCTTCCCCTTTTTCAAAACGGTATACCTCAAAGGGTTCTTTTGGATCGGATTCCAATCCGAACCAGGTATTTTCAGGCCCGGTATGTAAATCCATTATGGCATTTTCTTTTTCATTCCATTTATGAAGGTTACCGGAAGAAATTTCTATTTCTGCCAAATAGGATTTTCGGTCGTCTTCCACTAAAAATCCTATTGTTTTTTCGTCTGACGACCAACAGGGATTTGAAATAGACCTATCCAGACCGGCGGTTAACGGCTTTGCGCCGGTTCCATCCTTGTTAACCAAAAACAAAACCTTGTCCTGATCATACATGATAAAATTATCCTTTCCAGTCGACTGCAAATAAATCAGTTGATTCCCTTTTGGACTCCATTTTGGAGAAGTATTTTCTCCAGGCCAGGTAGTAATTTGTTTTACCCATCCCCCTTTTTTAGGTTCCATGGTAAAAATATCGGTATTGGAGTTTTTGTCAGGATCCGGGGTATGGTTACTCACAAACACAATTTCTGTACCGTCAGGCGACCATTGAGCCTGATTCTCGTCATAATTTCCATACGTTAAGGTGTCGAGCTTTTGGGACTCCAGGTCGAAAATATATAAATGGGTATGTCGATGGCCTAAATATCCTTCTACATCTTGTTTAAAATGGTACCGGTCTAAAACTATGGGATCAGGAGTTTTTGAATTTTCCTTGGGTTTGGGTTCTGGATCCTGGATGGATAATAACCATTTTTTTCCATCCGGCGACCAATCGAGATCTTCGATATCTCCCTTTATCTGGGTTATTTTCTTGGCTTCCCCACCTTGTCGGTTTATTATCCAAATTTGAGCACCCATTTCAGATTCCCTTGAAGAGAAAAAGGAAATCATTTTACCATCCGGGCTAAACTTGGGCTTTAATTCAGATTCCAAACCATTGGTTAGTTGAATGCTTTCTTTACCGTCTGAACTTTGTAACCAGATATGACTAATCCTTTTGTTTTTTGCCGTGTCTATCCGGGTAATATTATAGGCCAGCCAATTTCCATCTTTTGTTACATCAAGTTGGGTTATTCTTGAAATTTTATAATAATCTGAGGGTCTAATATTTTGACTAAGGTTTTGCCCATTTGAAATATAAGCTTGAAAAATTAAAATAAAAGAAAAAAGTATAAGGGTTCTAATATTTAAATTTTTTAACGTTTTATTAAGGGAAAGGGGCTTAAATTTCATATAGTTTTTTTTATAATGTTTTCAATTATACCAAAAGAAAAAAAATTTAGTCCAAAGGATCCTAATGATTTTTTCTGCAGGATTTTAGTCTCATAATTTTGCAAAAAAATTTCATAAAAGTTTATTTTTT
>Ga0209067_10000539_pt1 | contig 24097 bp, 30 predicted proteins | sample ColStrG_CSR_2013_FD_187199 | JGI IMG/M metagenome (GOLD analysis project Ga0209067, IMG submission 187199) | Freshwater sediment microbial communities in response to fracking from Pennsylvania, USA - Cold Stream Run_MetaG_CSR_2013 (SPAdes)... | ecosystem: Environmental > Aquatic > Freshwater >... | reverse complement strand
GTGTCGTTAGCGTAACTGTTTTTAGCACCACCAACCTTAGGCGTACCTGGGACGGTTTTACCGTCTTTCATAGGGTTGGCACGGCCTTCAGCTACTTTTTTAGCGAGTTCAGGGCTTAAGTATTTTTCACCGGGGGAAACAAGGGCGGGTACTTTACCGCCTTCGGCCATTTGAGGTTTTTGCGTAGCTGTAAAACTTTTTGCCAATTCAGAAAGGCCGTCTGCAATTGCGCTAGGCGCAGGCTGCGGTGCTACTGCTTTACCTATTGTGGATAAAAATTTACCAAAACTTGAACTAGGTCCAGAAGGTTGCATTTGTGGTTGCGCTACGTCACCGCCGTCTGCGTATTTTTCAACCATACCGCCTTCGGCGTCTTTTTGCATCCTTGCTACCATGGCCCCGGCATTCCCACCTAAAGTTGAAGCAAGCCCCGTGTTTGCCAAAGTGCTGGCTCCTCCCGTTAACAACGAACCCGCTAAACCAGCGCCCCCTTGTAACAATCCTCCAAGAATTGCGCCTTGGGACTGTTGGTTGGCTGCAGCGATTTGAGCGTTTGCAGCGTTCTGTTGCTGGGTGTTTGAAATGTTAGCTTGGTTTTGTGCGTTGATCGAGTTTAAGATCAAACCTTGTTCGCCTTGAGCAGCTTGAGTGTTGGCTCCAGTTGCAGCAGCCTGATTAGCTACCTGCTGGCCTGAAATGTTTCCCATCTGACCCAAAGCATTAAGACTTTGTTGAGCCTGCAGCGTAGCAGCTTGGCCGGCGGCGTTTTGTTGATTAGCACCACCCTGCATTGCGGCTTGACGTGCTATCAGCCCGGCGTTAGCGCCTGCGCCTCGTTGACCAGCCATCAAAGCGGCTTGGTTGGCGGTGTTAGCGCCTGTCGCTTGCGCTAGTTGCGCTTGTGCGGGGTTGGGGCCTGTGCCGTTTGCGACACCTTGGAGTTGATTGAATACGTTTGATTGGTTTTGAATGCCGTTTTGACCTTGGACAGCTTGCAAGAATTGTTGCTGCTGGGTCAAGGCGTTTTGTGCGTTGGTATATTGATCTGTGGCGTTTTGAGCTGTTGTCGGAGTTACGACGTCAGCAGATTGTGCGGTAAATCCTGCGCCTTTGCCACCGCCAGTTAAGGCTGAAACTACTGAACCCAAAGTCTACTCCTGCGTTAAAAAGAAACTACGGGCAATAGAGACACTTCTGCCACTGTAAATGGCGGTTTGTCCCTTATTTTTTGAGGTTTAGACCGATTAAAGTTTGAGGGATTGTTGTAAAACCTAAAGATTCTGCACGTTTAAGAACACCTGTGTCTTGACTAAAGGCTAAAATACCCTCTAGCTTCAAGCGTTTAGCGTCTTCTATCAAAGCGTCAACAACGAGTTTAATACCCTCGTGACGTACTTTGCTTCCAAAGAACTTATAGGAGCATAAGGTGTCAATCTGTGCGAAACATGGCTCCAAACGCCGCAAAAACCCTGCTGCAACCGGTTGTTTACCCAAATAGGCGATATAACCAAGCTTTGGGAGCGTGCGCATTGTAATTGACTCAACGTCTGGGTAGTTATTGCTTTGGAGTAAAGCAATGAGGTCTTCAAAATGTTTGAACTTGAACGGGGTGACACTAATTTCATCCAAAAGATTGTGCTGCCTTGTTGGGTCTGTAACCTTTTTTCAAACCTACCACAAGATTCATTCCAGACAAAGACAATCCTGCACCAGAGTTCACTCCGTAGCTACTATCATAGACTTCTTGCATTGTCACTTGGAACGACTCGCACTTTTGTTTTTGTGGAAACAAGCGCGCTTGGAATACGTTGCCAGGGCCACCAAATGCTGGACCCCCGCCCCATACGTTTTCACCACCCCAGGCTGCGACGTAGTTGTCAGGTACGATCTGCGTTTGCTGGGTGGTTGACGGGTTGTAATCGTAGGCAAGGCCAATGTTCATTTTAAACGGCGACAGGTAGGTGCCAAGGAACAACAGTTGGTAAAGGCGCTCATAGCCTTGCAGTCCAGCTACGTTGATCCAAGACGTCGTGAAGCTCATTAAAACGGGCTGCGAACCATCAAGATAGGTGCCTGGGGTTTCTTGGAACACCGCGCCGTAGGAGTTTAAATAGGTCTGATAACCCTGGTAAAGGGTCGATGAAATTGCGTATATGTTGTTAAAAGTACACCATTGCTGGAAGAAGTAGTCATAAACCAATGTTGTGTTGTCGCTAAGGACGAACCTTACCTGGTTGGTGGCAGGAATAGCTTGTGCAGAGTTGATCGTGTTGCTGTTATACGCCTCTACAGGGGCACCAACGTACTGTGTGTCAAGACCCCTACCCAACAGCCAGATACCCTTGTCGGATTGAAACATGAGGCCATTAGGCGTTAAAACGATACTAGAAGGATTAGAACACCCGACAGCAGAAGAAATAAAGATTGGGTCAGAATATCCACTGTTGGCTCCTGTGTTGTCTGGACCAATACCGTTTATGTAGTATATAGCGTCTTGCTTAAAAATGATTAGCTTATCGTCCATCGCAGCGAGGGCTTGGATAGGGCCTGTGGAGCCTTGCGCTCCGGTCGTAGGTGCAACGTATATTGTCAAAAGATCAGACATTTCAACCGGCACGGCCTCGATCACCTGCTTTGAATACCACAAAAGGTTGCGATCTTCGGCATCTACCAGCCACAAACGGTTATTAAACAAAGTGCTATGCACTGACGCTGGAGGTGCAATGTTCTCAATCACCCCGCCTGTGGTGTACAGGATTGCGTTACCGAGGATAGACGCGTCTGACAAGGTGTCTGTTATGGTTACGAGGTCAACTGTGGGGTCGTTGAGTGTAGGGCTAGTGACGCTGGTAAACTGGTAGTAAACCTGCTGGGCTGCCGACCAACGATAACCAACGATCCTGACAGGGTTAGGGCTTACTTTAGCGGTCAGCCTAAGCGTTGGAACGTACAGGGTTACGGTGTTGGTGCTACCAGACGTTACGTTGACACCAAGCGGAATGCTAGGAGCTGACCTGTGCAGGTTGCCCTGGTTGTCTGTCCACTCGTAGGTAAACTGGTAGTAATACTGCTGGTTTGTGATGTTTCCACCGCTATTGGTAAAGGTAGCGGCTTGGTTCTCAGGCCAGACGTGAAAGCCTAATTCAACTGGCTTGACGCCGTCGTATTCCCACACCTGACCGCCTGTCAGATGCAAAGCGCCTGCGATCTCAGAACTATACTGGCCAGACGTGTTAATGCCAAAAGTCACCAGGTTAATTCCTGTCTGGGTGTAAATAGCGTTGACAGGTGTGCCTGAGGCGTTGTTCGTGTTCTTGTTGATCGTGGTTAAGAAGTCTTTAATGAGGTACGGCGTGACGTAGTTACCAGAAGTTAACAGCGTGACGTTTGACAGTATCTGACTTGCCTGGTAGCCGCCGCCGTTTGAGTAGGCTAGGCGCATAACGATTGTGCCGGCTGTGTTTACCAGGAAATAACTGGGCTGTGAGGTTTCGCCGTAGGTAGCTAAAAAGTATATCTGACTGTTTGACGCTAAAAACGACTTAGACGCAAGCCCTACCGAACGAAGTACTATCGTAGGTGACGATACTACGCCTGCAGTTGTACATGTCAAAGTTGATATGTAGTCGGTTTTAGTCGACGAGTTTGGACCTGTGCCGTAAGTGTTGGCGTTCTCATAAACCACGTTTAGCACCGTGCTGTTGACGGTAGACGTGATCTCGTTGATCTGCGTGGTAGTTATGATCTGCACAGGCGCTAGTACCTGCAATAGGTTGTGTGAATATAAGGTGCTGTAGCCGTTACCAGAACCGTCGTCCCAGTAGCTCATCCAGATGTTAGCGGTTGAACCTGAGGTATCAGCCGTTAAAGACACCAAGCGGGCTGTGGCTGACGGTATAACAGCGGGGCTTGCAACAACTAGAAACTGCGTCACTGCGCCTAGATTCATGGTATTAGCCAAGGTTGCCCAGCCTAAATATAATACGTCGTTGGCTACTACGCCGTCATAACCGCAGTTGCTTACACGCAGCCCGCTGCCTATATTAGCTGCAGCCTTAGGGCTTGAAGGCATATTGGTAGGTATAGCGACGTAATTAAGGGTGATATTGCCAGAGGTATTCAGTAGATACGTCACCATGAAGTACTGCCCGCACAAAAACGCTCTGCCGTCGTAGGTGTTAGCACCCAGGGCTTGGCGCTGGACGACCTGCTGGCCTGTGTTTGAGTCTGACACCTGGTAGTACACCTGGCCTGAGTCCGTGTAGACAAGGCATGTGAGTCCGTTTGACGTTACTGCTGCGTCTGGTGCTGACTGACTAGTGGACACCCTGACCAAGGGTTGAACAGACATTGACACCGGCTGCACTGTGCCTTGGTTGAGCCACGCGTTTGTGTCAGAACTGTAGGCGTACAGGTTTGATCCTGTAGCTATGAGGTTCTGGTTTAACGTAGTGAGTGTGGTCTGTGTAGCGTTTGGCAGGTTGGTGATGTTTTTAAAGCCATTTCGTTTGGACAGCCTGCCGGTCGTCGTAAACGTCGTATTCTCGAGTGCTGCAAATTGACCCAAAGGAATCTGATAAGGATCAGCCTTGAGATTCAATCCTTGGTTAAAAACTAATGAGATCGGCTGCTTTTGTAATGGCACTTTAATCCTAAGTTTTAATAATGTAATTCACGTAAGCATTGATTGGTCTGGTTTCGCTGCCCCCCTGTGAACCAGTTGTATAAGTTCCGACCTGAGCATTGCCAAAACCTGCATGACCTAATGCTTGTGATGTTGAATAAGCATCTGCCACAGTTCCACCGTAACTTGAGCCAGCCCCTGTAACTCCAAATGTGGCCACCGCATGGTTGTGGCTTGAATTCTCATAACTTTGCACAGAACCGACATTGTCCCCGGTGTTTCCGCCGGTATTCATTGCAGTACGGGTTAAAGTATCTGGGTCTCTGCCAGCGCCAGCATCCACACCGCGAAGAAATTGGCCCCGAAAATCTGGCACATTGAAATGAGTACTGTCTGCGCTTCCGTAAGCGTTTCCTATTGCGGCGTAAAGAGTTGGGTATGCGCTTTGCAAGTAAGAAGTACCATCGCACATTAAGTAGCCCGTCGGTGCTGCAGTTCCGGCGTAAGCTGAAATCACACCCGAGGGGACGGTGGTTGCAATCACAGACGGGGCCAATTGCGCTGCAGTAATACCGTTAGCCTTAACCGACAACGTGCCAGACGACAATTGCAAGGTGCTGTTATCAGGATAGGCCTGAGACATAACACCGGCGGTGCTCATTGACATGATACTTTGAGCCGAAGGCAAATAAGGCAATGTCAGTTGATAAGCAGCACTTAGAACAGGCGGGCTGAGTGTCAAAGCGTAGGTGCTGTTAGGGCTGATATTGCGTAAGTTGACACTAGCGCCATCCAAGTTACCGGCTAGGTTTGCCCCGGATTGAAACACAAAAGTGTTTGATACAGCGATGTAGGACGCAGAAGCTGGTGACACCAGGTTAGAAATAGAGCCTGGAGTACCTGCTACAGCGCCAGACAGTGTCAAACGGATGTTGTTACCGATAGCGTCTACGAAGTAAAGGTCGTTGCCTGACTCGTAAATAGTTGAATTTGCTGGGGTTGTAGACTGAGCCTCAAGCGTCAGGCCACCGATGTTGTACAGGCTGTTATTGTTAAAGTTGACAGAGGCGTTGAAATTCATTCCGGCAGGCGTAATCTGAACACCTCGGCCAGAGCTGTGGTCGTGAGTGTCAATCAGTGTGAGGCTGTTGTCGATGTCATAAGCGTACTGAGGTCCTGCCTCAGACCCTACCGTTGGCGAGATCAAATTCATGTTTGGAGTTATGGTGGAAGCCATTAGTACACCCACAGATTGACGTTACAAGCCGCTGAGCTGGTAAGTGTCAAAGTTAAATTGTTAAAAGGTTGACTTCGGTAAATGGTTGCCGGACCGTCTTGATCTGTAATCATCCACCCTTGTTGCACAGCGCCGAGTTTGTGGTTGATTACATTTGCCCCAGACTTTAATGCGATAGACTTCAGTTGAAGGCCTGAAAGCATAGGAATAGCTAAAATTGGATCGAGTTGGCTTTTCCATTGCTGCTGCATCTGTTCTATGGGTAAACGTAAAGGAAGTTGAGCCATCACCAACCACCCAAAGGTCCATTGAATCCGCTACCTGAGTCCCAACCGCTGCCCATACCTCGGCGTGTGTTGCTAATCTTGTCAGGAAGACCTGCGTCTCTGTTAGAAGCACTCTCTTCGATGCGTTTTTGAAGGGCGGCAAGTTGCATAACAAGTGAGGTGGTGTCTGACTCTTCTTTAGTCAAAGCGTAATAAGCAGCTTTAGTGATGACGTAGTCGATCCAGCCGCTAATGCCGACAGTTGTGGTGTCAGTATCCTGTAAAAGTTCTGTAATTCTAGGTATATACCACACCTGAAAGATCTGATTAGCTGTAGGTGTTGGAATGAACTCAATCTTATTGCCCATCAAACGATAGCGGCTATTAAATACACCGTAGATTGCGCTATTAGTATTAGGGAAGATGTAGTCGTTGCGCTCAGCAAATTGAAACTTGTTCAAAGTCACCCAGGCGCGGTTGTTCAGGTTAAGCCCGAGGTCCATGCCTACCAGTTTATAGAAAGGAGGAGCGACAAAAGTAGTTTGAGTCAGGCTATTGGTGAAAGTAGTTACACCGTCTGGCAGTGGATAAAGGAAAGTTGTGCCGTCTGACACAAAAGATACTGGGGTAGCGATGTAGAGGTCTTCGTAGAGTGTAACTAGAAGGTCATAAAGCTCAAACATACTCTGGTTAATGAAAGAATTCCACTCAGGCTTTGTTACAAAATTAGAATTGACGCGATCGGCTCTTTGTTGAGCGGCCAATCTGATTTGCCCAAGTGTTTTTTCACCGGTGATTGCTGGTACTTCGGATTGTGGAGTGGTGTAAGTGCTAGTGCCCGAGGTATTAGACGCTGCAACCTGGTAGTAGTATTGAGTACCGAGTGCGCAACTGGTGTCCAGATAGGACGTAGCTAAAGGGCTGCCAGACACCGTGGCAAGAGTGGTATAGGTAACATTGTCTAAGCTGCGTTGAACGATGTAGGACGTAGCTCCGGCGCTTAAATCCCATGAGCATAGGATTTTACCGTTAGCCTGTTGGACGTAAAAATTCTGAGGCTGTGAAGGTATTGCCATAGGCTCCTTAGAAAAGTTTACTTGGCGGTTCAGTCTTTAAGCGGTACCTGTCAGTCCGCACCAAGTAATCGTAAGAATCAGCCTAGATTACTGTTGCCCGCTGTTGTTCATGTAGAATTCAAGCACTAACAGAGAACCTTGAGTTGGGTCTGTAGCTTTGGGCACGGTGCTGGTTCCAGAAGTAGGACCTTGGCACTGCATGATCAAATAAGAACCGTTTTGAGCCTGGGTAGCGTTCATCAGGGGGCTTGCAAGTTCTACGTTGTTGATTCCAGACAAAGAAACAGCTTTAACTGTTCCGGTACCAGATCCGACGCCAGTCGCTACAAACACTTGTCCAACTGCAGGTGTCAGATTTGCAGGCAATCCTACAGAGTTAAAGTTTGTAGTTCCCAAAGAAACGATTTGGTACAGGGTGCCAGATACAAATGAGCCAGCAGTGATAGCCGAACCAGTAGCAGGTGACACCAGGTAGCCAGAAGCTGCCAGGAGTTTAGCATAAGGATCTTTGAGTTGTACTTGATAAGTACCGGCAGAAAGCCGTGTGATTGAGGAAATCAAGTTTCCTGAGTTTGTGAACGAAGAAACTGCTCCAGAAGCTCCAATAGTGATTGTTGTGTCAATCACGACTGGGCTAATGTGCATTGAAAACATCTTTTGCGATGCAAAATTGCGATTGGCCATTGTACCCTCTTTTTTGTCCAGCTTTGTGACCGTAGAGCAGGCGTTATTGCCTACGCGGTCTCACCACTGAACTGCCGGACAAGCCAATGGGAAAGGTTCGAGGGAATCTCTGGCCTCACAATTGGCGGTTTGTCCTTAGATTTGAGGGTCTAACTTCTTTTTAGCTTTAAAATCGGCTCTAATTAGTTGACTTTCTTGACCTTTTGAGCTTTTTACTACTTTCATCAAGTATTCGTAGTGCCTTGTGGCGGTCAATGGACTGTCAAAAGGCCCCTGTCCCTGGGGACTTCCTGGATCACGCCAGAAGTAGCTATAGCCGTCACCTGAAGGGTTTAGCATGCTAGGCTCGTTCTTAACCGCAAACACTTCAAGTTTTAGGCTTTCTAATCGAAATATAATGTCCACTTTCACCACGCGAAATCCCTTCAGAGGGGGTAAGAAGTTTGAGTTCGTAGTCCCAGTTGATGAAACTTGAAACATAGTTTTTAATATACTCTTCAGCTTTGAAAATACTTGCACAAGTTATGTCCTTTTGAATGACTTTACCAGACTCTGACTCAATCTGCCAAGCATAATCTGATTGTTGAACAAAATAGACCTTCAACACAGATAGCCTTTGTGGTTGAGTCTTGACTCTAGTTCTTTGATCTCGTCGATCATCTGTTCGACGATGTCAATTCGGTTTTCACGGTAAGCGAGCCTAATAATCTCGTTGATTTCTTCGACCCTCTTGCAGATAGCTTCCATCTCTTGTTCTGTCATAGTCTCTCCATTTTTAGAATTCTGATCGGCCATAATAAATAATGTGCCAAACTTGACGTGTGGACAACATCCCGTAAGTATTGGCTAAATTAGCCAAATGCCTGTAAATTTCTTCACTGTAAACAAAGTCAAGACCCATCTGCATTTGTTTAGCTACGGCTAACTCACCGTAGAAATCCTGCAGTTGCTGCAGCCTTTCTGTGATCAAAACATCGTTTGGTTCTGTCTGTCGGTACAACTGTCTTACTGCGCCCATGTTACCTCCTAGTTACTCATCGGCATAATTAACAAAAACTTTAGCCTTTGGTCTAACTTTTTCGATCTGTGCAATAGGCACTTGCAAATACGCTGCCAAGAAAGTCGTGGCTTTGTCTGGATTTGAGACGACTATGGCCATCTCTTTAGGCCCAAGTTGTCTATTTTTTACAATAGTGGCTTGAGTTTGGACAAGTTTACCCGAAAACTGGTTGCGGTAAATCCAGGGTTGCCATTCAAGGTTATTGACGCGGTTGTTTTTAAGATCTCCGTCCAGGTGCACTACCCTAAACTCTCGAGAGCCCCCTGGGTTAGGCCCGATAAACGTCTTTGCCACCAGCACATGCGTCGCCAAGGTGTTGTGCGTCTGTTTCTGCTTGTTTCTAATGCATACCGCCAGGTAACCATCTCGAGTTACGGTCTGGCGGTTAATTTTTTCCCCTCGGCGGATTCTGCCAAACGAGCTGATCTCATAGTCAGGATAGTCGTCCAAAAATATCCACGTTTCTACATTTGGGTCAAGAACCATAAATTAGCCTCCAAAGCTTCTGCGCACCCGTTGTTACCGTTTACGCTGTCTAGGTTTTTAGTTACTCGCTCCGCTGCAAGCCCTTTGTTATACAGCTTCCTGGCTATAAACGCAAAGGGCGTTGGATAGCGGATCTTAGCAAAGTAAAGGTCTGCGATAAACAGGTTGTCGTAGTCCCAACCCTGCCACTTATAGGCAATGATATCGACTAAAAATTTGACGTCTAGCAATAGAAGCAAAGGGTATAGATACCAGGACTTTGTGCTCCTGATGATATTGCCGGGCTCCCCGGTGCCCATAAAATCGCCGTTCTGGTGTCTAAACCAGTTCTTAGTAAGTTTGGTGTAATACTCCGAGACGTAGGAGCCAAACCCCGCAAACCCATAACCTAGCATCAACCTAGACGCTTGGTCGCGGCTAAAATCGTTGGTTTGGTTATAGGTCGTAGGGTAGCGATAGTAGACACCATTCGAGGGCATCAGTTTAAACTGCGTTGCCTTGACTAAAGACGTCGGATCACTGGTCTGACTGCGGTGAGCTATAACAACACCGCACCTGCAGGGGCAGTCGCCACCGTCTCCGTTAGTTTCTACAATAAGGCCAAATTGATCAATCATAAGTTACCTCCTCCGTCCCAAGCAAAAAAACCAAATAAAGCCCCCACGGGCATAAACTCTACTAATCTGTTCTGTGAATTTTGCACTTTTCTAAACTCATGCGATCTTTTAGCGGCAAATTTTCTCAATTTATTGTCTAAATCAAACTGGTAAATTATTTTATCTTTTGCGTAGTAGTCACCATAGACGATCTTAAGTTGAATGTCACTGCCCAGATCGCTAAAGTCTAGGCTATCAGTGTCCTCCGACAAAGGAAGCCAAGCGTTCAGAGTATTGAGTTCGCCGCTCTGGTTCTTAGCGTCTTGCTTAGGTGGTACGACCTCGTCCTTACACTTGCGACAGTACCAAAACTTTTTGTGCAGAGCTTCGTTTTCAACGGCTTGCGTGTTGCATTTCGGACAGATCATCTTCTTTCATCCTTTCAATATGGTCAATGGCGTTAATTAAAAAATACATGCCTTCGATTGCCTTGTTAACCGCTTCTAATTCTTTATTAGAACGCTCAATCCAAAAAGGCTCGTCTGTGTTCATAAATATCGCACTTTCGTACTCAAACCGAGCCTGCTTAAGACTTAGCAGTTGTTCTTGGTACAGCCTGCGCCTAACATTACGGTTAGCTTTGGTAGATAGGCGCAAGCGCTCCTTTTCTTTAGGAAACCAGTTACTAGGTGGAATAGATATGATGTACCCGAAGTGGAGGTACAAACTGTCGTACACGTCTGGTGCAGCTGTAGTCCTTTCAAACAACATATCAGTTGCCGCCTTTTTCCTTAATCAACTCCAAGATATACTTGGTTTTGACTTTAACGGCCTTCTTGACGTCGTTATAAGGGCCGACAAGCTCGGACACCGTGGCTCGGGCCTCGGTCAACGCCTCATTGGCCTCTTTGTGCTCCTCAGACTCGTCCAACTGCTGCTGTAAGCTGGTGATTCGAGCCTTCAAAGCTTCTACCGGTAACCCGTCAACGGCGTCCTTAAACTCTGCACCGCCTGGCAAAGCTGCGACCTTCTTTTCAAGTTCTGCTGTTCTAGACATATTGTCTCCTTATTGTAAAATTTGTTTTAAAAGCGTACCTGTCTGACTGATCTCAAACATAACCAAAAGCATAAGAACCGAAATACCTGTTACTACCGCTACACTGATCAAAGTTTCAAGTTTCATAAATACCTCCATCTGCAACCTTTATAACTCTGACCTTACTGACTTGCAATCTTAATTATTGGCAATGTAATGTTTACTTACGTTTTCCCATTTGTACAACTTGCCGGTTTTTGGATGAAACTTAAGAACGCAAGATCCAGCTATACAAAATGGACTGTTTTTTTCATAAGCCAAGATATCTTCGCCTGCGCCATTTTTAAAGTGCACATAGGGGTTGCCAAGGGTAGCGATCACGTCTTCAACGTCCATACCTTTTTTGATGCCTGTAACAGACTGCTCTTGCTTAGCGATCAAAGCCTTAACTTTGAAAGTGATCCGATCGTCCACTTCTTTGACCTTCTGCTCTACAACCTTTACTTCTTCTTGCAAAACTTTCAGTTCTTTGATGATAAACTGAACCGCTCGATAGCATTTAAACCCATGTCGATCTTTTTTACAGCTTGTACGTTTAGGATCAATCATAACTGAATGATCCTTACAATCGTCCGAATTCTTACAAACCAGGTTAAATTCACTGTGGGCGCGTTTAAACGCCTCTTCACGAGCCACCTCTTCAGTGGCGGCAGTACCAATACCGCAGGCCATAATACCCTCTGCGTTGCGGGTAGAGGACATCTCAACACATGCCCAAGAGTCATTAGCCAAGGCAACCGAAGAAGCCAGGAGCAGAGCGATTGTTACGATTTTGTAGTTCATATAACCTCCATTCCTTAACTATGCGCCTACAACTTAAAAAAATCAAATAATTTTAATTAGTTGTCTCATTTAAGGATTTGTCACCTGACAGTTTGGTTTGACGGTAAAATCGCAACTACTGCCCACAGCGTTACTAAGATAAGCGCCTGGGGGCAGTAGGGTCAAAAACCCGTCGTTTGCAGAGTACACTGCGTAGATATTGCCGTTTAAGCAGATGCCGTCTTCTGGGAAAGTGCTTGGGTACGTCGGTTTGCCAGGGCAAAACTGTACCACGGTAACTGGTGTTATGTCCATTCCCGGCTTGCCTGTAACTCCTGCAGCCCCGTCGTTTCCTTTGGGTCCTTGCCAATTGTCGCAAGCCACTAAACTTAGCAATGTCGCATAGATAACTATAGCTTTTTTCATAAATACCCCTTATCCTGCATTTCTGCAATTTGAGCAGCTACAACCGCCGCTTTGTTCTTCTGCAATCACCGTGTCGGTGGTGTCAATTTCAATGTACCACTCATAGCCGTCGTCGTCCGAGAAGTACATAAACCAATGACCTCGTTCGTCCAACTCTTCTCTGTAAATTTTAAGTCCTTTGTACATTTTGTTATCCCACTTCTCGCCTACCATAAATGCCTCCTGACTTAAATACTACCAAAGTTTAGTTAAAATTAACAGATCAATCTTGATTTGTCTTATTTTGAGCCGCTTCTATGCGTTTTGTGGCGATAGCAGCATACTCCTCGCTCATTTCAATTCCAATAAAGTCAAAGCCAAGGCCAACAGCCGCAACTCCTGTTGATCCGCTTCCTGCAAAGGGATCAAGCACAATGCCGTTTGGCGGCGTGATCATTTTGACCAAATATTCCATGAGTTTGATTGGTTTGACCGTCGGATGATGGTTTTGATTTCCAGCGGTTCCACTTGTGTCCATTTTGGCCTTTGCTTTTGCCGCCGAAGCGCCGACCATCCTTGAAGGGTTGTTGTGCGTATCGTTTGTTTTGAAAGGCATTCCCTCAAGCCCAGCATTTCGCTCGCGCTTGGATGCTTTTGCGACGTAGAAAAACCGAGATGCGCCGCCGTAAGAAGCATCACCCGTCCATGTTTTTGTGCCATCGTACGCTATTGAAGTCTTGCTCGTGTTAACGGTTGTATATGGTTTCAGCGCACCACTCTTAAGCACCCCACTCTGCTCATCGAGCATCGCAGCAGCCTCTTCGTCAAAGATGACGTTTGCGGGCCATCGGCCCGTGGAAAATCCATTAACAAGGTTGCTGCCGCGTAGTTCATTCATAGCCGTCGATTTATGTTGGCCCCTTCCAGCGCGTCCTTTTTCAGACTGCTCTTGAAAATAATCGGTGACTTGCTCAGTCCCAATCCTCGTCCCATCAACATTGATTCCACCGACTCCCCACTTCTCAACATTAGCGGCGACCGTGCCGTCCAGAGGCTTGCGAGCTAAACAGATTGGTTCATTCGCTGGTTTAAGCGCTGTGCCCCATCCTTGCCATTCCTTGTTTGATTTAGTTTGATGATAAGTTCCTGCAGTTGTTTTTTCTTCTGCTTGATATGCTCTACTATTTGATCCGCTTCGACCGTTTCCAACGATTTCAAGCTCAACTCCTGCAGCTTTATCAATCGCCTTGCCGATGTTCAAAGACTTAGGAAACCCACTTCCATAGATCCATTGAATCTGATCTCTGATCTCAAAACCAGCATCCTCTATGTTGACGACCATGCGATGATAAGTGCGAGTCCCACCAAAGCTCAGCACATGACCACCAGGCTTTAAAACTCGCAATACCTCGCGCCAGATCTCAACGCTTGGAACATCGTAGTCCCATTTTTTGCCCATAAAACTTAGGCCATAGGGCGGGTCTGTCACCACGGCATCAATGCTGTTGTCGGGGACATCTTTTAATACTTCTAGACAATTACCTGTTAAAATCACATGCCCTCCGGCTTATTTCTTGTTCATGTTAAGTAAGATCAAAAACAACAAAGCTTCTACACCTGAGATCGGCGGAAAATTAAAAAGACCCCAGATGCCAAAACCCAGAAGTGCTACCAAGCCGATAATCAACATTAGACCCTTAATCATATAACCTCCATATAAACACTGTAGCTTTGAACTACTAAAAAATCAAATTTATTCATTTTGTTGTCTCGGACTGAGAAAAATAAGCCCACCTGCAGCCGGCGGATCTCCTATTGTAAAGCATGGCAACTCTAATGGAAGTGGGACTTACGCCATACTGATGTGCGGCTTTTGTTTGAGAATCAAAAATTTCCCCGGTGTCAAGGTTAACGGTAAGCTTGGTGTTGTTTCGATGTGTAGACATGTGGGCACAGCATTGGTCAAACCATCCGTTTTTATACGCCGCTTTGTAGGCTCCGTGACACGTTGTACGCCAAACCTCTTTGGTTGTAAATTTACTCGCGCTGGCCTTGCATCTATTTAAATTCCAATAACCGTTAATTTTTACGCCGTTTTCATAAAGAAAATCGTCTCCTAAAACCGACCTAAGTTGTTTAATTATTTTAGTTTTTTGATGTTTATTTGCTTCAATTTTATACATTTTTGTGCTCCAAATATGCCCAACGAAAGCCGCCAGCTGTTTTTTTAACGCCTCTTAAAACTCCAGAAATCCCTTGCGCTCGAACTTTTACGCTTTTTGAAGCCGATTCTATGCTAAAAAAAATTTCACCCGTGTCTAAATTTACTACTTCTTTCGTAATCTTGCTAATTCTTTGCATATGCAAAGTCATCTCTTTTACAATTCCTAATTTAAGCGCCCTTCTATAATACACATTGTTTCCGTTCTGTGTCCAATCAGAGATACGTGTATATTTTTTTGCATTTTCTTTAATATCCTCCACGCGCATATAACGATTTCTTTTATTTGGAACTATCTTAGCAGCTTCGGGCAGCCACCCATTTTCCATAGCTTTGTTGTAAGAACCGGAACTTTTTTTAGCCCATTCTGAAAAATTTTTATATTTTTTAATTTTTAAAAAATCCAATAAAATTTTTAAAGTCCAATTTGTTCTCAAGCTACTCATGTGAGAAGTACAAGCGTCCATAATTTTCATTTTTCTTGCCCACTGCACGGCGTTTGGATTTGCTTTTTCCCAATCTCTAACTGTTTTATATTTTTTAGCGTCTAAAATACAATCTTTTTTGTTTCTTTTTTGACGTATTTGTAGTCCTTGTTCTTTCAACTCGGAATCAGTAAAATATTTTTTTAGCTGCTGCTTAACCTTGTGTTTTTGATAAGCCGAAGCTTTTATTTTTTCCATTACGTCATCCTTTTCTTAAAAACTAAGACTTTTCCTTCTTTTAGAGCATCTAAATGATCTTTTGCATTTTGTTTGTTAACTTCAACGCTGCGCCACATGCTAGCCTCAAACTCGCGTACTTTTAACATAAGATCTTCAACTCGTTTTTTTACAGCGATGCTGTCCGGATCGCGTAAATATTTAAAAACTACTTTAACTCCTTGGCTACCGCCTTTAGTCAAATTAGTAGACATATAAGTGCTAAACCCCTTTGTGCAGTTATCTACAAAATCTAGCACAATGAAAAACTTTTTCTTCCCTCCGTTGTTTCTAGCCACCCTGCCCACCTGCTGCTGGTAAATGATGTTGCTGCCTGTAGGTCGGAGCATCATACAGATGTTGGCTTCTGGGATGTCCACGCCTTCGTTAAATATGTTAACCGCGCAAATAAGCTCAATTTTATCTGAAGTCCTAAATTTAGTCATTATAAGCTCTCGCTCAAATGCAGATTGTTGCGCCGAATCCCCGCACACGAAAGCGGCGGACAAACCATTGGTCTGAAACAAATCGGCCATAAGTCTGGCGTGGGCAACATTTATGCAAAACACAACGGCTTTAGGCTTGATTTTTTTAGCCAAAAGTACATTTCTGCCTTCTTCCTGGTAAGCTTTAACAATAATCTTGTTTCTTTCCATAGAAGAATATAATTTGTCTAGCTGAAAAGAGGTTAACTCTTTGTTAACATTAGTAAATCCTTTAATTACGCTATCTGTCAAAATAAGGCTTGAAACAGGTTTTGCCAAAAATTTATTCTTAACCGCTAGGTCAAAAGAAATGTTGCCCACGGGTTGGCCAAAAACATCGAAGATCTTTTCGTACTTGTTATCTGGGCGAAAAGGAGTGGCTGTGAGTCCAATGCGATCGCACTCAAAATGCTTAATGGTTTTTTCCCAAGTGGCCGCAGGCGCGTGATGACATTCATCGACAACTATTGCGTCAAATTGAGACTTGGAAAACCTACTTAAATGTTTAATTTTACTAATAGTTTGAATAGTGGCCACCACAACGGCCCCGCTAGAATCTTTAATTTGTCCCGAATAAATTGATGTATCAAAAACACCAAGCTTGTTGAAGCGCTCAAAGCTCTGTTTAGCCAGCTCATCCTGATGGGTAAGCCAGAGTACTTTTTCGTAACCTCTTTTTTGTAACAGTTTAATAGCTGTCTCGGTTTTGCCCGTACCGGTTGCCATGTAGATAAGAGCTTTTTTTGTGCTGTCCAAAGATTTAGACGCCTCTTGAACTACCTTTTGTTGCATAGTATTAAACGCTTTCATGTGACCTCCATCACTTGTTTAAATATACTTTGCACTCTGCCAGTTTGTCAACTATGAAATTCGGATCGTTGAGCTGTCTATTTCTAGGGCTTGGATGAGGGAGTTTGAAGTGAGGCACACCGAGCTTAGTGAGTCGTTTTGAGGCGTTATTACCTAAAGCTACGACTTTATAGCCTATCGCGTGCATAGCATATACTTTGCTTAACAGGGCAGCTGTGTGGCTGTTGTATAAGGCAGGGGCCTTAACACCGAGGGGTTGGTACCAGCCTAAAAGGACTTTGTGGCTCGGCGTTCCGACAAAAGGAATGTGGGCGTATGTATTTTTGGACGAGGGGCGGTCACCGACAAATAGGACTTTCATTTTTGACCTCCAGCACTTAAACTATGGGCGAATAAACAAGAAGTCAATAAAAAAAGGCGTCGGACTTTATCCCGACGCCCCAAAAAAATACCTTTTTAAGATTGTCTAACTATTAAGCACTCAGTTGAACTACACAGTTCCAACCTGGCAAATCTGTTACTTTATGACACAACTTTCATTGTGCGGGAAAACCTCTTCGGATTCTCCTCACCAGTTTTATGTATTGCTGGTGTTCAGACTATCGCATCACCTTTCGGCGCTCTCTCACTTAGTCGTTCAGGCTGCTTTCGCTTGCCCCTTGTTGCCCTTCTTCTTTTTGTTCGAAGGGGTTCCAAGTCAATCAGAGGGAGTTTTACTCGGCCACAAGTTTAGCCGAGCAGATCAAGTTTCCGTAGTCAAATTACTTGATCTGAAATTGGCCACTACGGTTAAGCAGCTAACTGCTCGTTATGACAGCCAATTCGGATCTCCAAAGCATCTGCAGAACCAGTTCGCAGACCTTCCAAACCTTCCATTCCATAAGTGAGAATGTGAGGAACTTTACCCAACGAACGCAGTTTCCAAGTTGACATAGTCAACAGGTAAGCTGTTTGTGGAGGGCAAGAGCGGTCAGCCAACACAGTGACGCGGCCATAAGCAGATTGGAAGGTGATACCTTCGAAAGCTACTTCAACTTCGTCGTGGTTAACTTGAACGTACTGCACTTTAGCGCCCAAAGCATTAACCAGAGCAGCGTAAGAAGCGAAATCCATGACGCAAAGGTCAGGTTTTCCACCCTCACGGTTCAGGAATGCAAGTGCGTTAGTGATACCTTCTTCGATTGTCAAAGATTGTGCGTTGTAACGCAATCCAGCCAAACGAGTAGGATCAGCAGAACGGTTAACACCCCAGAAGCTGTCCGAGCCGCTAGGTGTAGTTACAGGAATCCAAGCAGCCAATCCTGACAGAGCTTGGAAGCTAGAAGTGCTAGAAGCACCTGTAGATGGGATATCGCCCGATACTGACAGGTAAGCAGATCCTGAACCAATTGCCCAGTTGCTGGACAGTGTGGAAGCAGAAGCTGTACCGTACACAATACCGTTAGCGCGGTCAACCGCAGTAATCAGCACAGTGTCAGAAGAAGGAGCGCCACCAGCAGAGCTAGAAGCAACCAACAACATACCAACCTCAAACGCAACGATCTGTTGAGCGTTTGTCAATGGCAGAACGGTTCCACCAACGGTAGTAGTAGCTTGAGTAGAAGACGAAGACGAGATACCGCGTGTAGCAGTTCCATCACCGAACAACTCAAAAGCGATGTTGTTTGTCAAGTTTCGGAAACCACCATCAACTTGCAGTTTGGCAGCATCAACAAACGCTCCTGCGTTTGATTTTGTCTGTTCCATCAACAAGTTAGTGATAGTTACCAGTTGGTAGTCGCTGATCACATAAACGAAGAAGCTAACAAGTGCAGTAGCAGTTTGTTGGCTTTGAGCATTCGAAAATGTGTGCGCGCGACCTTGGGGCGTGCCGTACTCAAGTGGCACGGGGATATACTTACCGGCAAATCCATCAGCCGATTCGTTTTTTGGCACCAGGGCCAGGAATGGGTTCTCTTTGTACCGTCAACCTAGTGATTTTACTAGGTTTTTGTTATCGTGCAGGCTCTTTATCCCACACTTCTAACATTTATTGGATTTACGAAGATTTTCAGAGGCGGGAAGATACTGCAGATTCCAAGGTACATGTAACCCTCGCTCGTTCTTTCCTTGCAAGGGCCGAATGTGGTCAACGTGATATCCTTTAGGGCAGTTAACGTAGAATGTTTCCATCTGTTTAATCTGCTCTTTTGTCAACCACTTTGGAGTAGCTTGAAGTTTAGACGCCTGGTATTTTCTGGTTCTAGCAAGTTCTTTTTTAGGGTTTGCTTTTGACCAACGGCGTTTAGCTTCTTTTACCTTACCTTTGTTTTCTGCAACATACTTAGCTTTGATCTCATCTGACCGCTTTTTGTTCTTTTTTACCCAATTAGCGTGAATTTGAGGGTTTTGCCTAGCATGTTCTTTTTTGCACTCTTTGCACCAAGTTGCATACCCGTCAGAATACCTAGAGTTTTTTATAAACTCTGTGAATTCTTTAGTATTTTTGCATCTGGTACAAGTTTTCATATATCCTTTATGTTAGCTCAGACTATATTTTATTGCAAGGTTTTTGCAATTCCCCGGCTCGTGGGCCAATCTATGTGGCCTAGTCGTTACGAACTGAGACATCCTGTCTCTAGCCCTCGGTATTAGCGTTTCAGCCTTCACCGATACACGGAGATTTTAATTTGGCATACAAGACTTCCGTCCTACCAAATCCTTCATGTACTCTTTCAATTCAACATGAAGTCACGACGACAAAGAGACTAGATATCGTCGGTATAAAGCTCTTTCAACGCAGCAATCTGGTTGGAGCTGTTTGCATAAACTGCAGCCATGTGCAATTCCTTTTCTATAAATTAAGTTTTTAAGTCCTCAGGCACCATGCCTTTGGTCTTAGCCTAGTTCAAACGCGCTTCTCAGCGACCCACATTGACGCTAGGTCTTAGGTACTTGGAACATCCTAAGTGTTCAAAACTATTACGTTTTGAGCTCCCCCTTAAAAGCAAGGATCGCTCGCTCTTTTGCGGACAACTGCCGATTGCTGCTGGCGGCGTTCGTAAGGGTTTTCATAGGTTGTGGCTGCTTCGGTGTTGAGGCTCCCGCTGTGTTCTGCTGCGGTTTAGAAGCTGCAGGTGTCGACGCCTGCAATTTCTTTTGAATCTTTTCCAATCGAGTCAGTTTCATAGCTTCCTCAACCAGGTAGTCTTCTACCTGCTGAGCGGCTTCCTCCACTGACAACAAGATACCTTCTTCTTTGTAGGTAGTTTCGATAAGCTCAACGACGTCGTTTACGGCGTTAGCGGCTTTGACTGTTTCAAAAGTTGAATCTTGTCTGATTAAATTTTTGACATCTGAACGAATCTGTTGCACAGCGGCTTGATAGGCTTGAGTCTGCTGTTCTTCTTGGGCTTTGCGACCTTGGTCTTGCAGGTCTTTCAGTGCTTTGATCTCAGCCTGTAGTGCTGACAGTTGAGCTTCTACTCTAGGGTCCTGCGGTGTTTGGTTCTGCAGCACCTGGTTTACGATCTCGTCGTAAGAGACACCGGCTTCTGTGGCGATACGCAGGAAATTCTGTTTAATCTGGTCTTTGGTGTATCCTGAAGGCTGTTGTTGAGACTTAGCAGCCAGTTCGGCTTCTCGTGCAGCTAGAGCCGCCTCACGCGCTTTAATCGCTTGCTCCTGCTGCTGTGCTCGTTGGCGCAGTTGTTTCTCTTGTCTGGCGAGTTGGGCAAACTGACGGCTAATATTGGGGTCTTCGGTCTTTTTAGGCTCTTCAGGCTGTGTTTCTGCGGGTGTTTGTTCAGCTTCGGTAGTCTCAGGCTCTGTAGGCTGCTGATTTGAAGGCCTAATAGCTGAGATTTCCTCAGGGCTTACGGCGTTCTGGTTCTGAACTGGAGACTGTTCCCCGCTGCCCATGATTTTAGCCACCGCGCGCTCTCGTGCCGCTACGTTAGGCGTGATTGTGGGTTGTACGGGCATTGGACCTGCAATTGGAGCGATCTTCATGTGTTAAATCCTTGGTTACTGTTGTGGGTTAGCGTTCGGGACGAGGGGGCTTGTGGGCAGTGGGGCCGGATTGGCCTGTGGGGTAGGTACACCGGGTTGACCGGGCATAGGGGGTGGGGTAGCTGCTTGTTTAATAGCTTGAATCTGAGAGAAGAAATCACGAAGCATCTGGGCTTTGCGTTCTTCTAGCTTGGCTTGACTGTACAGGTTGATGTACTTAGTCACCAGTTCGGTTGCCAAATTAAGGTCCATAAAAGGGTCTGGGGGCGTATATTTACCGTCGTCTACTATCTCGTCTAGGATTTGGAATATGCGCTCTTCACCGGCGTTGGCGAGCTTTTCAACCTGTTCGAGGTCTGGGTAGTCAAGGAGTCTTCGACCTTCCTGCAGGGTGATCATACCCGCTTGGATCATTTCCGTGACTTTTGCAAGGCGACCCGCCGGGTCTTTCGGGAGGCTGGACTGGGTAAAGCATTGAATGATAAATTTATCTTCAATGAGATCTGCGGCTCTGAGGTTGACTTCGGTGATTCTGTTTTTGTTTGGGTAGACTGTGCTGTAGGAGCCGTCTCTTTCGGCAATATCCCTTGCAATGTCGATGGTTTGATATGCGAGATCAATAAAAAGATTGTCGTAGCGCCGTGAAAGAGATGCAAAACGGTCTGTACTGATGTCGTCATAGGTCCTTATCGCTTCTCCAGAGTCAAGGCCCTGGGGCTTTTGGCTTGAGGCTTGTAGAGCAGATACTCCACACTGTTGATATCCGTACTGGATGAGTTTGTCACGTTCTGCGTACAGCTCTTGTGCGTTTGATTGTGGTGTTTCAAACATTGGCTTGATACCGCGATACTTGATGATTGAGCCGATCTCGTTGTTAAAGTGAGCTGAAGTTACCTTAGAGCCGTCTTCAACGAAGATACGAGGTACACCAACCAGTTTGATTGCGCGGCTAATGGTGAACAGGATTGAGTTGAGTTCAAGCTGAGTACCCATAAGCTGTTCAGCTAGCCCTTGTGACCAGAAACCTAGCAGGCGTGGACTATAATGCAGGAAAGTGAAAGGGAAACGGTCCTTGGTGTAGGGCTCGTCGATCAAATAGCCTGCAGAACAAGCCAGGGTGTGTCTGCCGTCTGTAGCGTTTTTACCGGATCTGAGGTGCCAACCTTCGACCACCATGACTAGGTCAGCTACCGTCTTTGAACTGTCTACGCTGTTGTCAGGATAGGCCTTAGTAGCCATCTCGATCTTATCTTTAAACTTAGGGAAATTGGCATAGAGGACGTCGCGGTCAATCAGTTTGATACGATAGATCTGGCGTGGTTCACCGTACATTGATTCGTTTGGATCGACGAGCAGTTCGGTCAATAAAACGCGCTCCATACCGACTCTAGCGTCTGGGGTTTCAAAGGTATGGATAACGCCTGTGCCTTCAACCAGAGCGTCTCTAAGCGCAATAGCGCCTAGTTCGTAAGCCTTGGTGTTGTAGAACTCACCGCCGATAAAATGGTTGAGTTTTTTAGCTAGGGTGCGTTGTTTGTAGTCGCCGCCGTCTGTAAGAAATACGGGGCTAGGGCGTGATTGGCTGATGCGTGACACCAGGGTGTCTGTGGCTGACTGGATAAGGTTGAATGTAGGGCGTTCCTGCGGTAGACCTGTAGTTTGGTCCATCTTAGACATATTAGAGCCGGCAAATGAGTAAAGGCTCTGGTTACCGTAGAGTCTAGCGTAGACGGCGGCTTGGCGGTACCTGTAACCCTGAGACTCTTTAAGGAATGCGGCGGAGGTGAGCATAAGAGCTGCTGCTTTGTCGGCGTCTTTTTCAATCCACCACTGTGATAAAACCATAGCGCCTGAGACGTCTTTGGTTTTAAAGGTAACGCGGTTAACTTTGGTTTTAGCTGGAGATACTTTCATGCGGGTCCTAAGCGTTTAGTTAAATAGCTTCGGGGGTCTGTTCGCCACCGGTGGCAGACCAAAAGAGGAGAGCCTCGTCTGACAGGGTGTCTTCGGGTACTTGTACGTTGACGTCGATCTTAGTTGTGTCGTCGATACCGCCAATGCTATAGCTTTCTTTAGGGGCTCTAATGCGTTTGGCGGTGTCTGGTTGTCGACCTAGTACTAGCTCAATACCGTCGATTTTAACGGCTTCTACGCCGTTTTTACGCAGCATTTTGATTAGTGTTTCTAGGTCTTTAACGCTGTTGATATCCATTAAAATCGCTTTTGTTTTTTCATCTTAGAGCGGATCTGGCTGATCATGTCGTGCTTATCGCTGTCCAGATCGTCACCGTGCTCGTTAGAGTCGGCTGGTTGGCTCTTATGCAGGAATGACTGATCGCCGTAGTTCTCTTTTTTGATAGCTTCTTGGTTGTCTTCGTCGTACTCGTCTTCGAGTTGGTTTGAGTGACTTGACATATCAACTTCGCCGCCTTCTGCAAACATAGCAGCGTCGTCTTCGTCAAGTGAACCTGAGTCGATTAGGTCGTGCATCTGTTTACGTTTGGCCATAATAGCCGCTGTAATAGAACTGTGGTGGTCCATTTCCATCTCGTCGTCGCCGATCTCGCCGCCTTCAGCTTTAAAGATGTCTAAGCCCATAGACTTAATTTTACCCTTGTCCTTGGTCCCAAGAGTTACGCCTGTAGTTTGGCCCATGTCTACGTCGCCGCCGTCTGCGTACTTAGGCTTGTCTTTCTGCAGATCGCTTTCCATGATCTCAGATTCAGGAAGAAATTCCATGTCGTTTTCGTCTTCAAGACGTTTAGGATCGTGCGCTTGGTCTTCTTCAATACCGTCACCGTACTCATGGTCAACCTTGGCGTTATGCTCTAAAGCCTGGTGATCTGGGTCGTCTTGAGTCATACCGCCGTTAGCCAAACGCATGAGGTGTTCTTCGTGCTGGCGCAGTTTTTCTTGCATTACGTCGTCCATGTCACGCACTTTAAACGCACCTGACATTGCGATTTTTGGTTTGGCCATAGGGACCATTTTAGGACGGCTGTCAGCACTCGGCTTCGTTTCTGCTTTAAAATTAGGTTGTTTACTGACAGGTTGCTTACTGACAGGTTGCTTAGCTTCGTTGTGCACAATCTGAGGTTTATCTTTAGCAACTTCAGTAGGTTTAGGACGCGGTTCTGATTTGGCTTGATCTTTAGCCATTCCGCCCTCAGCCATTTTTTTCTTAGGGGCTCGGCGCTTCATATCGTAGGCAATGGCCAAGGATTGTTTCATAGGTTTACCAGCGGCCATTTCAGCCTCCATATTCTTTTTAAATGCTTTTTGGCTTTTAGATTTGATTAAAGACATTAGTCCTCTTTACTCGCGTCATAGCTGTGAGGTTCAGCTTCAGTGTGCTCGCCCTCTTCATGTGGCTGAGCGTCTAGGATGTAAAATATATCTTTGATTGCTTCTTTAGCGTCTTTGGCGTTTCGTGCGTGGATAGCTGAAATAAGGGCGTCTACACTTGCGTCAATATCAATTTTGTCGCTATCTTCCTGTTTTTCTTCAGGTTTCTCGTCTGCGGGACGAGTTTTCATAATAACGCCGGACTCTTGGCGCTGTTTGTTTTTCAAAAATGGCAACAAATTGGACTCCTTGT
>Ga0209067_10000538_pt1 | contig 24099 bp, 24 predicted proteins | sample ColStrG_CSR_2013_FD_187199 | JGI IMG/M metagenome (GOLD analysis project Ga0209067, IMG submission 187199) | Freshwater sediment microbial communities in response to fracking from Pennsylvania, USA - Cold Stream Run_MetaG_CSR_2013 (SPAdes)... | ecosystem: Environmental > Aquatic > Freshwater >... | reverse complement strand
ATAACAATCAGATCATAGGATGCCATAAGTATTGATTTTAAAACGTGGCAAATTAACCTAAAAATCGATCCAGAAAAAAGATTAGTTTCGAGCCGTTTTTTTTTAAAAAACTGCTTCGAGGAAGCGCAATCGACTTTTGTTAGCTTTCTACTCTCCTTAATAAAATTGAAAAGTACCCGCTTGAAAATCTAATTGGAAAAGGAAGAAAGGCGCTCTCACCACAGCAAATTACCTGTATTCTGATTACTTTTCGGAATAAAAAATAGAACGCTAACTCAAGAAGAAGATGAAATTGCTACAAAATAAAACAGCACTTGTTACCGGAGCGTCCAAAGGAATTGGTAAGTCCATCGCCATCAAATTTGCCGAACAGGGTGCTAACGTGGCCTTCACGTATTTATCCAGTATCGAGCAGGGCCAGGCATTGGAGGCTGAACTTGCTGCAAAAGGGATAAAAGCAAAAGGCTATCGTTCGGATGCTTCCGATTTTGCGCAAGCCGATAAGCTGATCAACGATGTGGTCACCGAATTCGGGTCGCTGGATATTTTAGTTAACAACGCCGGCATCACAATGGATAACCTGCTCCTGCGGATGAACGAAGAAGCCTGGGACAAAATCATCAACGTCAATTTGAAATCGTGCTTCAATACGGTCAAGGCTGCTTGCAAACCCATGATGAAGCAAAAAGGCGGATCAATAATTAATATGACATCCGTTGTTGGCTTAAAAGGAAATGCCGGTCAGTCCAACTATGCTGCATCAAAAGCGGGCATCATTGGTTTTACAAAATCAATAGCGCTAGAGCTTGGATCCCGGGGGATTCGCAGCAATGCCATCGCACCTGGTTTTATAGAGACGGAGATGACAGCCAAATTGGATGAAAAAGTGGTGCAAAGCTGGCGTGATGCTATTCCATTGAAACGCGGAGGCAAACCGGAGGATGTTGCGGATGCTTGTGTTTTTCTAGGATCCGATATGGCCAGTTACATCACCGGTCAGGTAATTCAAGTGGATGGTGGAATGTTGACGTAATTCGCTGCACGTAACGTGAAGAAACAAAGGATCCTAACCCTTCTTGAAAAATCATTTCATGGCCCTACTTGGCATGGCCCAGCAGTGCCCAGCAGTGATGAACGTTTTGGCCTCTATTACTCCGGCCATCGCCACCCATAACAGGTCATCCTCACATACGATTATTGAACTTGTGATGCACATGGCGGCCGGGCGGGTTTTGTTTCGCAGAGATTGCAAGGCAACGACGAATTTGAAGTTTCTGAAATAGGCTAATTTTCCTCAGGAAACAGATTGGACAGTGGCGTTGAATACCCTTCAGCAAAGTCAGCAAGAATTGACGATGGCCCTAAGCGTATTTCCGGAAAAAAGATTGAGCGAGATTGTCCCCCTAGGCTCATGATTTTTACACCCTTCTTCATGAAATCATCCAACATGATATTGATCATCTTGGGCAAATCGTGCTTTTACAAAGATGCCGGAGGGATTGATCCGGTAGCTGTTTTTTCCCCCGACAATCGTTATATTGCTCAGGTTTATAGATGGAGGATCCTTTAAAAATTGTGGATGAGACGAGTGCGCCATCATCAGTTTCAAAACTGAAGGCCGCTTACGATTTACGCACGTCCGATTTAAAGCAAAGTATTGCCCTTACCCAGGAATTATTAAATCAATTCATCAACGAGGGCAATCAAGCCTTAATAGCAAAAGCGAAGAATCATCTTGGCTTATTTTTTCTTATTCAGGGTGAATTTGAAATTGCCCAGCAGTATTCCATGGAAGCCTTGGAATACTTTGAATCGATGCACGATGCGCCGGGTATAGCCGATGCCAAATACAACATTGGAAGCATTTATTATCGGACCAACAAATACCACCAGGCACTTCTGCTGCTGGCCGATAGTTTGAAAATATACCGCGAGGATGGCGATTACTACAACCAGGCCCGTACGCTGAAAAGCATGGGCACGATTTATGAATATTTCAGCGACCAGGACAAGGCCATTGAGTCGTATGAAAAATCCATTGAGGCCTGCCGGATGATCAATGAATTGGGATTAGAATCAAATGCACTTAATCCGCTTTCGGCCATTTATTTTGATCAAGGTAAGGCTGACCTAGCGATGGAAACCATCGAACGAAGTATTCGCCTAAAGAATGAAACGGGCGATGTTCGCGGGCTGGCCTTCGCCCTTTACGGCCGCGGAAAACTGTTCATTAAACTGGGTCAGTTTAAAAAAGCAGTGACCGACTTAAAAGATACGATTCGTATTTCTGAACAAGCCGGAGATAAGCTCGGCTTATGTATGGCCTACAACAAGTTGGGGGTGGCCTATATGGGATTGGAGCAGCTCATCGACGCGAAACATTATTTTTATAAAGCACTGGAGCTTTCCGATTTGTATCATATTGAATTCATTCTCTTCAAAGTATATTTCAATTTATACCTGTTGGCCAAGAAAGAAAAGGCTCCCCAATTAGCCCTTGATTTTTTAGAGAAGCATTTGCTTCACAAAGAAGCCGTCATCAACAAGGAAAACTATACGCTTATTAAAAGTTACGAAGCGGTAAACCGAATCGAAGCATTGGAGCGCGAAACAAAAATTCAAGTAGAAAAGAATCAAATCATTGAGAATAAAAATGCCGAATTGGACTCCTTTTTCTATCGGGTTTCGCATGACCTAAAAGGCCCAATCACCTCCTTGCAAGGGTTGCACAACTTGGTAAAGCTAGAAGTGACAGACCCCATCGCCCTTCAATATTTTGATATGTACCGGATCCAGGTAAACCGGATGTACAACATTGTGATGAGTCTAATCGACCTGACGCAAATGAAACACATGGAGAATGGAAAGGTAAAAATCGATTTCCCTACCCTGGTGGATGAATGCATTGGCTCATACAATTACCTGGAAAATTTTAAAAATATCCAGTTCATCAAGGACATTGAGGTCGTTGACTTTCATTCGGAGTGGGCCATCATCAATACCATTCTACAGAATCTGATCGAAAACGCGATTAAGTATTCGAGGGCCGATAAACCGTTTGTAAAAATTTCGGTACAGAAAAAAAATGACTCCATCCAGATCTCCGTGGGCGATAATGGGCAGGGGATTGACGAAACGCACCAGGCAAAAATATTCGATATGTTCTATCGCGCCAGCGAACGAGCAAAAGGCTCCGGGCTTGGCCTCTATATATTAAAGCGTGCTGTAGAGCGGCTGAATGGAACCATCGAACTTAAAAGTAAACCCCTGGAAGGTTCTACTTTTGTTGTCACCCTCCCCGCCTGAGACTACGAACAGTTGTCAGGGAAAAATAAAATTTTTAATATTTTTTTTCTCAACCATTTGGAAACTCTACTAATCTACTATACGTTTGTGTCATCATAGTCGGTGAAGCATTTGCTCAACCGATTTATAAAGAAGCGCGGAGAGACAGGCTCTATGAAGCGCTAGCAACCCTCCCAAAATCGGGAAAAGGTGCTAACTCCTGAAATATAAACCGGTTAAACAAGATGAAAACACGATTCACCCCCCAGCACCGAAGCCTGTTCAGCTTCTACCTCCAAAACCAGGATTTCCGAATTAGTCAGTGTATGTGCTGCCCTTGTTGTTGCATGTGCAGTTGCTGTTGATCTCAAGCGCAGCGCTTCAAGCAACCAACTAGCCTAGGGTCAGCCACGTGACAGGTATGGTTACGGCTACGTCAGCATAAGGAAAACAAAATCATTTTTAATCATCATAAAATTTTATCATCATGTCAAATTTACGTTTCGAAACACTTCAACTTCATGCCGGGCAGGAGGTTGATCCTACTACCGGTTCACGCGCTGTACCAATTTATCAAACGACTTCTTACGTGTTTAAAAATTCGCAACACGGAGCGAACCTGTTTGCTTTAAAAGAATTTGGAAATATCTATACCCGGATCATGAACCCCACCACGGATGTCTTTGAAAAAAGAATTGCCGCTCTTGAGGGAGGTGTAGCGGCATTAGCTGTTAGTTCGGGTCAGGCCGCCCAGTTCATTGCCCTCAACAATATTTTGCAAGCCGGAGATAATTTTGTGTCTACTTCCTTCTTGTACGGAGGCACTTACAATCAATTCAAAGTGGCTTTCAAAAGACTTGGTATTGAGGTTCGGTTTGCTGAAGGTGATAGTGTTGACTCATTTGAAAAGCACATCGATAAAAACACCAAAGCGCTTTACCTGGAAACCATCGGGAATCCTGGCTTTAACATTCCCGATTTTGAGGCCATGGCGGCACTTGCTAAAAAACACGCCCTGCCCTTGATCGTTGACAATACGTTCGGTGCGGCAGGTTACCTTTTCCGGCCGCTGGAACATGGTGCTCACGTGGTGGTAGAGTCGGCAACTAAATGGATTGGTGGGCATGGCACTTCTATCGGAGGGGTGATTGTCGATGGTGGCAATTACAATTGGGGCAATGGAAAGTTCAGCCAATTTACCGAACCAAGCGAGGGTTATCATGGATTGAAATTCTGGGACGTGTTCGGCGAAGGAAACCCGCTTGGCTTACCCAACATTGCCTTCATCATACGCGCCCGCGTGGAGGGCTTACGTGACTTTGGTCCTGCTATTAGCCCATTTAATTCTTTCCTATTGATACAAGGTTTGGAAACCCTTTCCCTTCGGGTCCAGCGCGCCGTTGACAATGCCTTTGCATTAGCCCAATGGTTAGAACAACATCCGCAGGTAGAAACGGTAAATTATCCCGGCCTTACGACCAGTACCTATCATAAGTTAGCCAAGAAATATTTGAAGAACGGATTCGGGGCGGTATTGTCATTCACGGTAAAAGGAACAAAAGAAAATACCACGGCCCTGGTTGATAACTTAAAATTAGTGAGTCATCTGGCCAACGTGGGCGATGCCAAAACATTGATTATTCAACCTTCGGCGACGACCCACCAACAGTTAAGCGATGAAGAACAGATCACCTCGGGTGTATTGCCAACCTTGCTTCGCGTCTCTACCGGTATCGAACACATTGATGATATCAAGGCTGACTTTGCGCAAGCATTTGAAAAGGCTTTTAAAAAGGAACTCGTCAAGTGAACAAAATAGATCATCTGTTTCATTACAATCAAAATTTTGACCTGGAAGCTGGGGAAACCCTCCCTGGCTTTCAGCTCCAATACACCACCGTCGGTGAGCTTAATCGCGAACGCAACAATGCCGTTTGGGTTTGTCACGCCCTGACAGGCAGTTCCGATTTCACCGATTGGTGGAAAGATTTTTTTACCGAAGGAAGCCCTTACGATCCTAGCGAATATTTTATTATCTGCGCCAACGTGCTGGGCGGATGCTATGGGTCAACCGGACCTTTATCGAATAATCCTAACACCGGAAAAAGTTATTATCATGATTTTCCTCTGATCACCGTACGGGATATCGTACGGTCCTTGGATTTGTTACGAATTGATCTGGGTATCGAACAAATTAACACGCTCATGGGCGGTTCCTTGGGCGGTCAACAAGCTGTGGAGTGGGCCATTCTCCAACCCGACGCAATTCAAAATTTAGTTATCGTGGCTACCAATGCGCAGCATTCCCCCTGGGGGATTGGTTTCAATGAAGCACAGCGGATGGCGATATCGGCCGATCAGACATGGAAAGAAAATGATTCCCATGCTGGAACCGAAGGATTGAAAGCGGCCCGCGCGATCGGCATGCTATCCTATCGTGCTTACAAAGGATTTGGTGAAACGCAATCGGAAAAAGATTCCGCAACGCTTGATAATTTTCGTGCCTCCTCCTACCAACAGTATCAGGGACAAAAATTAGCCAATCGATTCAACGCCTTCACGTATTGGATTTTATCTAAAGCCATGGACAGCCATCACGTTGGCCGTGGAAGAAAAAGTATTGAAGCCGCGTTGCAAAGTATAAAAGCAGAAACATTAGTGATGGGCATTGAAAGCGACATTCTCTTTCCCCTTGCCGAACAAAAATTCTTAGCCTCAACAATTCCCAATGCTCAATTTGAAAAAATTGATTCCCCGTTTGGGCACGATGGCTTTCTAGTTGAAATTGATCAGTTTAAAAAAATCGTAAAGAAATTTCGCAGCCGCAAAAAGTCCGAGGCTGCTATTTTGAAATAATAACCGATAAAGAAATAATTATGTCAGCGCAAAATTCAAATTCGATTACTCCGACACAACATAAACATTTGAAGTTAGGGCTATTTGGTTTCGGCTGCGTCGGCCAGGGCCTTTATCACGTGCTCAATGAAACCCATGGCATTAAAGCGGAAATCAAAAAGATCTGCGTAAAGAATCGTGAAAAGAAACGCATTTTAGAAAGCGCGGCCTTTACATTTGACAAAAATGAAATCCTCCTTGATCCGGAGATCAATGTCGTGGTTGAATTAATCGATGATGCAAAAGCAGCTTTCGAGATTGTGAAAGCAGCGTTGCAAAATGGCAAGCACGTGGTGACCGCAAACAAAAGGATGATTGCCGAAAATCTCGAAGAAATTTATCATCTGCAACAACAATTCAATCGGTCAGTGCTATACGAAGGATCAGTATGTGGCAGTATCCCCATTCTCCGCAACCTCGAAGAGTATTACGACAATGATTTGATCACCAGCATCGAAGGTATTTTCAACGGAAGCACGAATTATATCCTCACCAAAGTGTTTGAAGAAAAGAAAAGTTACCTCGAAGCATTAAAAGGCGCTCAAGACTTAGGCTTTGCCGAGAGCGACCCATCCCTGGATGTGAAAGCATTCGATCCGAAATTTAAGTTAACAATCGCCATTGCCCATACGTTTGGTGTGTTTCTCAAACCAGAAGAAATCATCAACGTGGGTATTCAAAAAATTTCGCCGGTAGATTTAAAATATGCCCGCGAGAATAACCTCACCATCAAACTCATCGCGCGAGCGTATAAATTGAACGGGAGGATCTTGGGATTTGTAGCCCCGCAATACATTCCAACTGATCACATGTTGGCATCGGTGCGCAATGAGTACAACGCCGTGTTAGTGGAAGGTGCATTTGCCGAAAAGCAGGTGTTCATTGGTAAAGGTGCTGGCGGTTATCCAACCGGCTCGGCGGTGCTCTCTGACATTTCAGCACTCACGTACGATTATCGATACGAATACAAAAAGTTCGCCCAACGGGAAGGCCTTCCTTTCACCAATGACATCTTGGTCGATGTGGTTATTAGTTTTCCGCAAGGATCCTTGATCACGCCAAAAGAATTCGAAACGTTTAAAGGCGGATACCAAGGCCATGGCCATCAGTATATGACCGGCTCGGTGAAACTGGAGAAACTCAAACAATGGAGTGAGTGGGATGATGTCAGCGTGATTCTTGCACCAGAGCTGAACCTGGTTTCATTGGATAATAATAAGAAAGAGTTGCAGTATGCATGATCTTGAACAAATGTTGCTTAATAAAAGGCGAACTATCTAGTAATCATGAAAACGATCTTACGGCTGACCACCCTAATTACTTGTTTCTATGGCCATGCTCAAACCGATAAATTATTTAAGCATGACGGTAATACGATTGAAGTCCAGATAAAGGAAATTACCGAAGGGGTTCTTAAATATTCGTTCCCTAATGAAACGTTGACCCGATCGATGGGGAAAAATTCGGTCGCGAAAATCGTTTATTCCAATGGCCAAGAAGAAAAAATTTCAGATTTCATAACCATCGAAAATGAGGCCGACTTTGAAAAAGTGGTTATTTTGTCAACCAAGGATGAAACCGTAGGCTTGGTTGACAAAGGAGTGGTCAGGGGCAAGTCCGGAGGTTCTGCTTTCCAAACTCCTGAAACGCAAAACAAGGTCAGTCTTAGCAAGATCCGTAAAGCCGCAGCAAAATTGAATGCGCCTTTCGTATGGATTGAGGAAACGGTAACGGCCGGGCACTTCGGGCAGTCTGTCCGAAGAGGACATGCTTACTCTTATAAATAGTTGAGGCCTATTTTTTTACTCCGACCCAAACTCTTTTTTGTACCTTTCGGCATCGTTTTGCATGCCCGACATAATCCAACTCCTCCCTGATGCTATTGCCAACCAGATTGCCGCTGGTGAAGTAGTGCAACGGCCGGCGTCAGCGGTTAAGGAACTCATTGAAAATGCGATTGATGCTGGTGCCACGTCTATCAAGCTAATTATTAAAGAATCAGGCAAAGCACTCATTCAGGTGATTGACAATGGCCAGGGCATGAGCGAAACGGACGCGCGAATGAGCTTAGAACGTCATGCCACGTCTAAAATCCGCACCGCCGACGATTTATTTCGACTGCGCACCATGGGCTTTCGTGGTGAGGCACTGGCCTCTATGGCTGCCGTTTCGCAGATGGAAATGAAAACAAGGTTGCCGCAGGAAGATCTAGGCACGTTCCTTTTGGTGGAAGGATCAGAAGTTAAGAAACAGGAGCCCATCGCCTGTGAAAAGGGCACCAGCATTAGCGTTAAGAATTTATTTTATAATATTCCTGCCCGAAGAAATTTTTTGAAGTCTAACGGCGTGGAGATGAGCCACATCACAGAAGAGTTTCAACGACTGGCCCTTGCCCATCCTCACATTGCATTTTCTCTAAATCAAAGTGATGAATTGGTATATGATTTACCGTCAAGCAAATTGAGTCAACGGATTGTCAATCTATTTGGAAAAAATTATCAAAGCCAGCTCGCGCCCGTTCAAGAAGAAACTTCGTTGCTAAAAATTACCGGTTATATCGGTCGGCCCGAACTGGCCAAAAAGAAAAGGGGGGAGCAGTTCATTTTTGTAAATAACCGTTTCATTCGGAATAATTATTTGGGCTACGCCATCACCAGCGCTTATGAAGGCCTTTTACAAGAAGGAAGTTTCCCTTTTTATGCCTTGTTCGTCGATATTGATCCGAAACATGTGGACGTGAATGTTCATCCGACCAAGACAGAGATCAAATTCGATGATGAGCGAGCTGTCTATGGCGTTGTGTGGAGTGCGGTCAAACAGGCACTTGGGGCCCACAATCTATCGCCTGCCATCGACTTTGCTGCGGACGTGAATCTGATGGGCAAACTTAATAGTCAGCCCCTTTCGCGGGAACAGTATTACGATGAGCAATTCAACAACTCGTTACAGCGATCAAACTTGCAGAACTGGGAGAAGATATTTGAACAGGAAACTAACTCAAGACTACTCGATCGGCAACTGACAGAACAAAAAACGTTTCTTCGATTCGAGAGTTCGATCAACAAGCAAGAATCTCCCCTGGCTGACGAAACCGAAAAAAACCTCTTTCAATTTCAACAACAATATATTGTCCGGGCTACTCGGCACGGAATTATGTTTATCAACCAACAAACGGCCCACGAATGCATTCTTTTTGAAAAATATTTGGCTCAGCTAAAAGGCACGCCAGGCAACAGTCAGCAAAGTTTGTTTCCTCAAACGCTCACGCTCACTGCGCCCGATTTTGCATTAGCCATGGAGATGGAACGCGAAATTTATGCCCTTGGATTTCGGTTTGAAGTATTTGGAAAAAATGCCTTGCTCATATCAGGAATGCCAGCGGAAATCTCAGGAAGCGAAAAAGAATTGTTTGAAGGCTTGATTGAGCAGTTTAAAAAGAATCAATCCGAGTTACATTTACCGATCCGCGAGAACCTGGCGCAAGCTTTGGCGAAGCGCACCGCAATGAAGAGTGGACAAAAATTATCACCAGAGGAAATGGAAGCATTGGTGGGTAGGTTATTTTCTTGTCCTAATCCCAATTATTCTCCAGAAGGAAGGCCAACCTTTTTTATTTTTGACTCGTCTAAGATTGAAAGTTACTTTACCCGATAATATTTTATCATGTTTAATATCACCCCTACTGTTCGAACACTAATTATTATTAATGTCGCCGTATTTCTATTACAAAACTTTTCCGACCTGTTTACGGCCTATATCATGTTACGGCCGTTAAACTCGCCCTATTTTGAGCCTTATCAATTTTTTACCTACATGTTTGCCCATGGTGGCTTTGGACATATCTTCTTTAACATGCTTGCCTTGGCCTCTTTTGCCCCTATTCTGGAACAATATTGGGGTGAAAAGAAGTTTTTATTTTTTTATCTGGCCACCGGCATTGGCGCCGGAATAATTTACGGGGTGGTAAACTATTTCTTCTTCCCGGGTAACGAAAGCCCAATGTTAGGAGCATCGGGTGCGCTGTACGGAATCTTGATGGCTTTCGGAATGGTGTTTCCGGATTTGGAGCTGATGTTGCTGTTTCCACCCATTCCCATCAAGGCCAAGTACATGGTCTTCGTGATGGGTTTTATTACTTATGCCATGGACCGGTCAGGAACGGTGGCTCACCTTGCCCATTTCGGTGGGGCCTTGGTGGCATTCGTCATTATCAGTTACTGGAAAAGTCAAAATCGGGGCCGCTATTGATTGGATTAGCCAATTTGACGGTGATCGATTATTTTTATCAGATAATTTTTAAACTATTCCTTGTTAAACCTGTTCGTGATTTGTGTTAGAAGAATTTAAAAACGCTTTCAGTAAGCCCAACAACGGTCATATCCAGTTGATCATCATCAACGTGGTGATATTTGTTGTGCTTGGAATGTTGTACGTTTTTTCTCGCATCGGCGGATTTGAAAATGCGTTTATCGCTATCCACAATCAATTCTCTATTCCTCCCGTCCTCTCTAATTTTCTGGCGCGTCCCTGGACCATCATCACGTACTCATTTGCTCACAGTCTTCAGGATATCTTTCATATTCTCTTCAATATGCTGGCCTTGTATTGGTTTGGCAAGCTATTCGTCGAATACCTTGGAAGTGATAAACTCATTGCACTTTATATTTTAGGAGCACTTGCGGCCGCGTCGTTTTATCTATTAATCTTTAATACCGTTCCTTTTTTTAAAGCGCAAGCCGATTTTCCAGGAATGGTAGGTGCATCGGGTGCCATTTACGCGATCATGGTTGGAGCGGCAACGCTGCTGCCTGATTATACTTTCTTTTTACTTTTCTTCGGACCCGTTCGGATCAAATATATTGCAGGCATATATATTTTGATTTCATTTTTGGGAACGACGGGGGCCAATGCCGGCGGAAATCTAGCGCATTTAGGCGGTGCCCTAATGGGATTCGTTTACATCAAACAACTTCAAGCGGGGGTGAATTGGGGCGGCTGGATTACCGTCGTTTTGGACTGGTTTAAAAACGTATTCAAACCGCAATCCAAGGTGAAGGTCACCTACCGCAAAGCCGAATCAAAAGCTAAATCAAAAGGAACCTTCGCCTCTAAAGCTTCGCAGGATGAGATTGACGCCATTCTCGATAAAATTTCTGACCGCGGATACGAAAGCCTCAGCAAGGACGAAAAGGAGAAACTTTTCAACGCCAGCAAAAAATAATCATGGAACTAATCGATTTAAGCCACTCGATTGAGCACGGCATGATCACCTACAGAGGATTGCCGGCTCCGTTGATTTGTGACTACCTTAGCCGAGAAGATTCAAAAAAGAATTACGCGCAAGGCACGGAGTTCCAAATCGGTAAAATTGAAATGGTGTCTAACACCGGAACCTATCTGGACTGTCCCTTCCACCGCTATGCAGATGGCAACGATCTTTCTCAAATTCAGCTGGACAGTCTGGCCGAGCTCAACGCCACCTTGATTGATGCGGAAAATTATCAATCCATCGGGAAAAGTTTTTTCGAAGGAAAAGAACTGGCCGCTAAGGCGGTCCTGGTGCATACCGGCTGGTGCAAGCACTGGCGGACCGATACCTATTTTGAGAACCATCCGTTTCTCACCAAGGAGGCAGCGGATTATCTGGTTGAGCAAAAAGTAAAACTGGTAGGCATCGACAGTCATAACATTGATGATACTCGAACCAATACTCGACCCGTTCACTCGGCCTTACTCAAAAATGAAATCCTGATTGTGGAGCACATGACCAATCTTCAATCACTCAAAGGGAAGAAATTTATTTTCAATGCAGTCCCTCCGCGATTTGTCGGCGTCGGCACTTTTCCCGTACGGGCATATGCTAAAATTTCAGAAGCTTTTTAAATGACGCTGGAAGACATCACCCAACAACTTTGGAAAGCTTCCAAAGACCGGTTGCTTTGCCGGTTGCTTCTTCGTGGAGAACCGTTAACGCGTACCCTTTGTCCGTACGGAATTTGCACGACGGCCAAAAATCAAATTGTACTAGTCTGCTGGCAAACCATTGGCTTTACGAAAGCCGGTGGCAAAGAAGGGTACCGGAACTTAATTCTCAGCGACATCGTCGAAATAGAAACGCTCGATTCCCGCTTTCAAAAGAGGGATGATTTCAATGCCGAAGACAGCCAATACAAGGATTGGGTTTATCACCTCTAAAAATTTGCTTAACTAGTTTGTATATTCACACTTACAAAACACAAACCATGAAAAAGAAAATACTAATCGGTGTCGCTGCAGTCGTTGGGGCGCTTGTCCTTTTTGTTGTCTACCTGATCCTGTTTCCAGCAAGTCCTCCCAAATCTGCATCCATTAGCGATAAGGGGCTTGATGTAAAAGTTAAATATGGCGCGCCCTTTAAAAAAGGTAGATTGATTTTTGGTAACCCGACGGAGAAAGCCCTTCAGCCCTATGGAAAGTACTGGAGGCTGGGCGCCAACGCGGCCACGGAAATCACTTTTAATAAGAATGTAACCTTCGCAGGCAAGCCCGTGAATGCGGGCAGTTATCGAATGTATGCGGTTCCAGGGCCTACTTCGTTTCAGGTTTCACTGAACAGCGAAGTGGGTGTTTTCTTTGGCGTCAATGAGCCTAATTATAAATTAGACGTTGTAAAAATTGACGCCCCGGTGACGGAGGGTCCCGAAACGGAACAATTTACCATTAGCTTTGCCAGTGATTCAACTGGCGTGAACATGAATTTTAATTGGGGCAAAACGCAATTCACCGTTCCGATCAAAGCTCAGTAATTTTTTCCATGCGCTTTCTAAAAAAGTGGGTGCTGTTGCCCATGGGAGTCCTTGCATTTCTCGGACTGACCTATTGGCTTATTGGCCGAATTCAATATCGACTAAACGTGATGGATGTAGAGGAGTATGAACCGGTCTCCACGCTGAAGGTCCCTGAGCACTTGCTTACACACTCCAAATTTCCTTTCATTGATGTCCATAATCACCAATGGACGATGCCCATTCAGAACCTCGGCAAGCTGGTGACAGAAATGGATTCACTCAACATGGCCGTGATGGTTAACCTCAGCGGCTTTAGAGGAAAATATTTAGCCTGGTCTCTCGACAATGTCAACAATCACTTTCCTAACCGGTTTGTCATTTTTCTTAACCTCAACTTTGAAATGCTCGATGATGCCGGTTGGCCCGATGAAACGTTAAAGCTGATGGAGGAAGCTGTAAAGCAGGGCGTGAAGGGGCTGAAGGTATATAAACAATTGGGGTTGTCCGACAAAGACAATAAAGGACAACGAATTGCCATTGATGACCCGCGACTTGATCCCATCTGGTCCAAGTGTGGTGCATTGGGCATCCCCGTGTTGATCCATTCGGGTGAACCCAATTCATTTTGGAAACCAAAAGACAAATACAACGAAAGATGGTTAGAATTGAAGCAAGAGCCAGACCGCTACCGCTCCCCGGATAAATATCCCTCATTCGATTCCATCATGAGAGAACAACATCATGTGTTTCGAAAACATCCTGAAACGAAATTCATCGATGCACACCTCGGCTGGTATGGTAATGATCTGGGAAAACTTGGAAAATTATTCGATGAATTACCCAATGTATACACCGAGTTAGGTGCTGTACTTGCTGAGTTGGGAAGGCAACCTCGATTTGCCCGCAACTGGATGGTCAAATACCAGGATCGTGTGATGATGGGCAAAGACACCTACAAGAAGGAAGAATACTACACCTACTTTCGGGTGTTGGAAACGGACGATGAATATTTTGATTACTACCGCAAGCGTCATGCCCATTGGAAGATGTATGGACTTGCCCTTCCTGATTCCGTTTTACAAAAAGTATATTATAAGAATGCCCTGAAGGTGATTCCAGGGATCGACAAAAGTCTATTCCGTGAAAAATAAATCCGCTACTTTTTAGCAAGACGCATTGTAGCAAAGAGCAAGTATTTTGGCTTGATCAACCATAAAAAAGCGGACTTGCTATCCTCAAGTCGCCTCACCACAAAGCGCTTCCGGAGGGCTTGATTTAATGCATCAACATATAAGTCGACTGCATTTTTAGCCAGTAAATCGCTGGGAGGAACTACCGCCACTCTGTAATTACCCTGGGCGATGCCTAAATAATCTATAGTGGATTTCACCGACGCCTCAATATCATCAGGCATCATGATAGACTGTTCCTTCTTATCCACGATAATCCGATTAATAGTTGGGTGATCCCGAAGAATCTCCAAGGATTGAATTGTTCCTTTATAGTAAACATCCGGCGGTGTCTGCCCTCGCCAGGTAAACACCGCGAGTTTTAGTTTTTTAACAAGTTGAATGGTCAGGTTCTTGCTCTTGAGAATCAACACGTGAAATTGGGTTGGTAGGCCAACGGTAGTAGAAAAATCATGCCAGTCAACAAATTTAGTCCGCCTGGCCAATGCAAAATAGAAAATGAATCAATTCGAGAAAATAAATCCCGGAATGGGATTATAATCTAAATCATTTTTTTATAAACGCGATATCGTTTATAGACTTTTCCTCCCACCTTCTCGCATTCCGCACGCATGCGTATATTGGTTTCTAAAATCAAATGACTGTCCATCGTTTCCAGTCCCCGCTTGGAGGCGGTGGTCATCAGCGATTTGCCCAACAAAACGGTCAGGCCTTTGCCTCGGAAGCTTGACTTTACAGCGCCAAGAAGAAGATCAAGTTGTCTGGTCTTTTTGGCGGAAGCTAGAATCTGCAGAAAACCGAAGGGAAAAAGTCTTCCCTTAGCCTTCTGAATGCCTTTACTCATATCGGGCATCGAAACCACAAAGGCCACGACCTCATTTTGGAGATCAACAACGACTTTCACAAAATCAGGGTTCAGGATGGGCAGGTACTGCGCTGCAAATCGTTTCATTTCTATCTCACTCATGGGTACAAACCCAAACAAAGGGGCATAACATTCATTCACTAAACGAAAAACGGGAACGATGTAGGGCTTCAAGTCTCGCTTAGAAGAAAACTCAAGCAGTCTTATTTTTTTATTTCGACTGAGGCGATCGTAAATTTTATTATAGGTTTCAGGAAAAAATTGGGGGATCGGCATTTGATACGACAAACAATCCACCTCCTTATGGTAGTCTTCGCCCTCCACCAACTTTCTCAGGTATTCCGGGTTGGTTGGCGTGGCGATGACGGGCAGAAATTCAAATCCTTCGATCTGTAGTCCTTGTGGATCTTTATCCGAAAAACCATAAGGTCCTATCACCTTATTCATTCCATTTGCTTTTGCCCATTTTTCAATTTCACTGATTAAGGCGTGGGCCACTTCAATATCATTGGTGCAATCCAGCTGAAAGAAACGAGCGGTCTGCTCACCCCACTGATTGTTGTATTTATGATTGATGATTCCCATAATGCGTCCCACTGGTTGCCTGTCGCGGTAGGCCATCAGGCGGATTACGTTGCAATAAGAAAGGGCACTGTTTGCTTCTGCGTTATGAAAATTAAATTCATCGGAATAAATTGGAGGCACCCAGTGCGGATCATTCTTATAGATCAATTTGGGAAAGTAAATGTATCCACGAAGCTCTTCTCTGGTGGTAATTTCTCTAATTTCAATTGTCATTTCAGAACTTAAAGGCTGGTTTTATCAACGAGACATTCAACCTGGGGATGGAGCCAAAGAAAGGAGGCGGGCAATTGCGTAGTTATCTCTTTGGTCATCAATTTTTGTATTGCCGCCTCTTTTTGTTTTCCGGTGATGAGCAACAAGATTTTTTTTGACCCCAAAATATCCTTCAATCCAATAGTCATTCCAAAGGTTGGCGTTTTGGACATCGTTTGCACCATGCTGTGCTGGACCGTGGTAGAGGCTAACTGCGCGACATGGCAATCACCTTGTAAAAAATCGGCCGGTTCATTAAAACCAAGATGTCCGTTTTTACCCAGACCAAGGATACAAAAATCGATGGGGCCCCTTTTTTCAATAGTCTGCTGAATTCGCTCGCATTCCCCGTCCAACTTCCTTGCCTCACTGTCAAAGGCAAAATATCGGTCTGCAGAAATTTTTAATGGGATCAAGAGGTTTTCCTGCAAGTACGAATGGCATGAATTAGAATCAGACAGGGGTATGCCACCCCATTCATCCAGTTTCAATATTCGCACCCCCGCAAAAAGATTTTCTTCCTTCAGAAACATTCTTGCCATCCTTTGATATAGACCCAAGGGCGAGCCGCCCGTGGCGCAGCACACCAGCGACTCGTTCCTTTTTCTCAATTCTTCAACAAGGAGGTCTGACGCCCCTTGGCTCATTGCTTCGTAGTCATCAAAATAAGTTATCTTCATTGATGATTTATTTTTTCCAAAGTCGTATGGGCTTTTCCACATTCGTTTTGAACGGTAAATATACTTTTCTTCCGGTGCCCGCCGATTCGTAAGCGGCATAGATCACTTCCAACACGGCTCTTCCATCCTCACCAGTAACCAAGGGTTGTTTATCATTTTTGACGCAATCGACAAAGTGCGTAAACTCTTGTGGAAATCCATAGTTCCAGATTTCCTCATACATCGTAAAACTCCACCCTACCGTGTTTCCTGCTTTCTCTACTGCATAACCAACCCCTTTGGCACTATAGGTCTGGATTGAGTTTCCCTGCAATACATCAGCATAGGCCACACCTTCCGATCCGTGTATCTCAGCCCGGTCATCCATTCCGCCGAGCTTCGTCCAGCTTTCTTCGGCGATGGCCACGACCCCGTTTTCAAACTCCAAAATTATGATGGCATTGTCGTCACCGATTGTTTTTGCAGCATGAACACTTGTATTCATCTGGGCATACACCGATTGGATCGGGTTTTTTTTATTAAGCCAACGAAAAAACTCAATCGCGTGGCAACCCATGTCCATGGTCACGCCGCCACCAGAACGTTCCACATCCCAAAAATGATCCGCATGAGGGCCATCGTGTTTTTCAGATTGTTTGAACAATACGGGTTTCCCTAAAGCACCTTCATCCAATAAACTTTTGAGCCGAACATATTTTGGTGTAAAGCAGAGTTCTTCTGCATACATGAGTTTCACCTTTGCCTCTGCACAAGCCGCTATCATTCGATCTGCTTCCGCCAAGTTCATGCAAAAGGGCTTTTCAACCACAATGTGTTTACCTGCTTTCGCTGCCTTCTCCGTAATTTCGCAATGAAGATAATTGGGGGCACCAATCACAATCATCTCTACCTCAGGTTGAGCCAATAACTCTTCCAACTTGGTAAAATACTTTGGAATGTGATGCGTATTACAAAACTTACGTACGTGGTCTTCATTTGGAGACATGGCTGCAACAATTGTGGCATCATCAACCCATTTGAATGCTTCAGCATGAATCGTTGAAATGAATTGCGAACCAATCAGACCTACACCAACTTTTCTTGAATTATTTTTATCCATATTAATTTAATAATTGATTATTTCTTTTCTGACGGGGTTCAAATCGGTAGGCTGACTGGTTATGCCACCCACCTCTTTCAGACTTATGGTCCCACAAATCATCCCATCACGAACACAATCCTCCAATTTATTTCCCCCTAGCCACGCTTTTAAAAAACCAGCATCAAAATTATCACCCGCTCCGGTTGTATCCGCTATTTTCAAGTTTTGTTTCAAGTAGGCTGGAACGTCAAATGACGTTGCCGTTTTATCCTTACTGAAGGCTACGGCCCCCTCGCCACCGCACTTAATTACGGTCAGGGTGCAAAAATTGCTCAACCATTTTCCCGCCTCAAGTACCGTAGACTGGCCGGAGATATGAAGCGCCTCCTGTTCGTTCGGAATGAATACGTCGATGAATGGCAAAATTGCATGTACTGCATGCCAATCCCCAAAAGGTGACCAATTGGTATCGAGCGAAATGGTTGCCCCTTTATTTTTGAGCAATGGCACCTGCGCTTTCCAAAAATCATGCAAGTGAGCAAGCAGGTAATAGCTAGTGATATGAACGTGTTGGGGCTTATCAAACAACCCGGTAGAGAGCAATTCCTCACCGGTCATCTCGCTTAAAGCCCCAAGATAGGTCAACATAGCACGATCACCATGATAGGCTAACCCAAGACCGACTGCCGTTTTTTCAGAGGTACTTTTAATGATATAAGTGGGGGGGATATGCAGGCCCCGCAATCGCTCCACTAAATAATTTCCAAACACATCCTCCCCTACCTTTCCAATTAACTTTATTTGACCTCCAAGTTTTGTAAACTGTGAAGAAAAAATTGCCGTGGATCCGCCTAACTCTACGGTGTAGTCATGAACAAATTGTTCTACCTGGCCATAGATCGGTTTTACGTCCCCTACAAATAAGAGGTCTACACAAAGATCAGCGACGGTGACGATTTCATTTTTCATTCCGTGGAATTTACAGTTTCAAAGTAAGACTTAAATTTATCCTTTTTCGAAGACAAATTTCAACGCTTTAAGGATGGTAATGGCATGCCATTGTATTTCCGGTGGTATCAATTAGAATCAAATAGGAAGTAGCGATCAAATTTACTATTGTCCTTAGTAAGCCCTCCGATGTTTATCTCAGCTTGCTCCCTATGCCCAAAAAACCTACCGAACGCACAATAGAAAAGCCGGGACATAGCTCCCGGCTTTCCAGCTTAAAAAACTTACGGTCAGCGCAGCAAAAAATCAGTAACTGCTTTTACAACTTTCTGACCGAGTAAGAAGGCATACCGACACCGGCAAAAAATTATTACTTCCAACAACCACTACGAATGGAGTAAAACCAGGCGTGTCGGATATGCCATACCTTTTCGTGAAATGCAATTTTAGAATTACAAAGCACGAATTGACTATTTCAATCAATCGTACCTCGTACTTTTTCATTGACACTTCAGTCCACATTGTCATGCAAAAATTTATTGTTTCCTAACAAGTTATTATCATCGTTCAAATTGTAACGCGAGATGAACGGCTCAGAAGAATGAGGTACATCGTTGTCCACCTTTACCCCTCTTCGCAAATAGGCCGGCAGTGTCCACTTTTCGTTGAACTCCTCCTTGGTCATTTCCTGTTTCTTATTTGCTTTCAATTTCTCTCGGCGTTCTTTAGCCTGTTGCTCCAGGCGTTCTTTTGTCTTGCGTATTTCCATTAGGCCCTCCTCATTTATGATTTGATCGGATGCAATCTCATTACCGGCTTTAAATTCATCGTCTTCAGCAAAAAGGTTTTCTGCCTTTTCTTCTTCGTTGAATAAGCTTGAAGTTGAATTTGGCCTCAGTTCGAAAACATAAGAACGCTCTTCCGATGGCTCTTCGTGTTCGACGGGTTTATCTTCCGGTTTGTTCAGTATTGGTTTATCACCGGGACGTTGCACGACCGGTTTGTCAACGGGTTTCTGAACAGTGGGCTTTTCCTGGTCCTGTAGCATCGGGCGGTCACTGTCGTCCTTCAACTTGAGTTCAATTTCAACTCCCCGTTGGTTCACCGAATTATCGGTTTGCCCAAACAATGGAATTTGAGATTTATCAAGCTCGAGTGTCTTTTTCTCCGCCTTCTTGGTCATTTTCCCCTCGCTGACAAACCCGGTGGCAATGACGGTAACACGAATACGGTCCCCCAACGCCGCATCTACACCATGGCCAAAAATTACCTCCGCTTCATCACCGGCCTGTCCTTGAATATATTCGGTGATGGTAGTTAATTCATCCATCTGCAACTCCGCTTCTTCTCCAGAGATAATGGAGAGCAAAATCTTTTTCGCTCCCATAATGTCTCGGTTGTCAAGTAATGGGGAAGCCAACGCCTGTTGAGCTGCTTTCACGGCACGATTATCGCCGCGAGTTTCCGCCGATCCCATGACCGCCGCTCCAGCCCCCAGCATCACCGTACGCACATCCTGGAAGTCAACATTGACGTAGCCGGCCAACGTGATGATTTCAGCAATCCCTTTGGCGGCGGTTGTCAACACATTATCCGCCTCACCAAATGCCTGACCGATGGCAAGGTTACCGTAGATCTCGCGAAGCTTATCATTTAATATCACCAAGACCGTGTCGCAGCTGGCACGAAAGGCTTCGATGCCCAACTCGGCCTGCGACAATTTTTTCTTGCCTTCGAAAGAAAACGGAACCGTAACAATGCCCACCGTGAGGATGTCCATGTCTTTGGCAATTTTTGCGATCACCGGCGCGGCGCCCGTGCCCGTGCCTCCGCCCATGCCGGCGGTGACAAAAATCATTTTTGTCCCGTTGAGCATCTCCCGGATTTGTTCTTTACTCTCGAGTGCCGCTGCCCGACCAACTTCCGGGTTCGCGCCGCAGCCGAGGCCTTCCGTAAGGGTGGCACCCAATTGCAACTTGTTGGGCACCGGACTGCTGTTAAGCGCCTGCAAATCGGTGTTAGCCACAACAAACTCGACATCCTTGATGCCTTGTTTATACATGTGGTTCACCGCATTGCTGCCACCGCCACCGACTCCAATCACCTTAATGATTGATTTGTGGTGCTTTGGCAGATCAAATTTGTATGATCCTGTTTCAAACATGACTGTAGTATTTAGTAGTGGTTTTTTTTCTATGGTTCGTTCCTAGTTCGCTGTTAGCATCAAATTTTAAATCGTAATTCGCCATTCTTTAGCCTATTAATATTCGTTTTTTCCATCGAGGTCATCAATGAGCAAACCTTTGGTCTTGTTCAAAATGTTAGAAAAGAAATCTGAAGTTGGATTAGCCTTCTTCACCTTCACATTTGGCTTCACTTCGGCCATCTTTTCTTTATAGCGATCTTCCCGTTCATCCAGGGAACGAAAGCCAGCCAATACCAATCCAACAGCAGTTGCATACATCGGGCTCTTGACGGCCTCAATCTTGCTCTTGCCCAAATGTTCATTCGGATAACCAATGCGGGTATCCATGCCGGTCATGTATTCTACCAGTTGCTTCAGGCAAGACAATTGTGAGCCGCCGCCCGTAATCACAATGCCTCCAGCCAGTCTGTTTTCATACCCCGAATTGATGATCTCCGTATGTGCCATCTCAATAATTTCTTCCATGCGTGCCTGGATAATATTGCTCAGGCTCTTTACTGAAATTTCTTTGGCCGTGCGGTTTCGAATGCCAGGAATCGAAACGATTTCATTAGGGCTTGCTTCTTCCGCAATCGCTTTACCAAAACGCGTCTTCAATTGCTCCGCTTGTTTCGCCATCACCATCAAGCCATGCTGGATGTCAGTGGTCAAAATATTTCCGCCAAATGGAATAACGGCGGTATGGCGTATAATGCTATCATGAAAGACGGCGATGTCGGTGGTGCCACCACCAATATCGATGAGGCAAACGCCGGCCTCTTTTTCTTCCTCACTGAGCACGGCCAGGCTTGAACTCAGCGGCTCCAAAATCAAATCCTGAATTTCCAACCCGCCCCGTCTCACACATTTATTGATATTATTGATCGCACTTGTTTGTGCTGTGATGATGTGGAAATCGGCTTCTAACTTCACCCCGCTCATACCAACCGGGTCCTTAATTCCCTCTTCATAGTCCACCGTATAATCTTGTGGCATCACGTGAATAATCTCGCTGCCGGGAGGAATCACAATGCGATACATGTCTTCCGTAAGGCGATTAACATCTTCGATGCTCACCTCATCATCGTTGGATGAGCGGGTAATGCTGCCATGGTGCACAGAACTGCGGATGTGCTGGCCTGCAATGCCCACGTTCACCACCCCGATGTCGATACCACTCATGTCGCTGGCTTCTTTGATGGCCTTGCCGATCGCAAACACGGTTTTTTCGATGTTGGTAACGATGCCCTTGATCACCCCTTCACTCTCGGCTTTGCCCATACCCAACACTTCGAGTTTCCCAAATTCATTTTTGCGACCTACGATGGCACAAATTTTCGTTGTACCGATATCGAGGCCGACTACTATTTTTTCGTTTTCCATGACTCTTTATTTTTTAGTGGTTGTCTTTTAGTTGTTCGTTGTTACCTCTTTGTCTTATTCAAAGTTTATATTCCAAACTATTCCGCTATAACTTGTCCTTCGTATTCCAGATTCACTCGCTCGTATTTTGTCCATCCCCGCTGGGGCAAAATCTCTTTGTAAAAAATCATCAACTTCTTAAACTTTTCTTCAATTTTTTCAGCTCTACCAAATTCCACCCGCTGTCCTGTTATTTGCGGGAGAAGTGAAATCTTCCCTTCTATATCGATGTCCATCTGTGCAATCTGCGCTTTCCAAAACTTATCTTCGTTGATAAACTCAATCATTTCTAAAATCCGTTTCCCTTCCTCTGCTTTTTTTAAGTCTTCCATTTCCAATAGCTTTTTAACAAATGGCCCGCTAAGCAGCATGACCCGTGAAGTATACTTTTCAGACACCGGCATAATGACGCCATCTTCGGCGATGTAGGCATCCGGGGCATCCTGTTGCACAATACGAGCAATGGGCCGTCGTAATTCTACATTCACAATCAAATTGCCTTTCAAGTCGCCGAACAACTGCGCATCTAAAATATGTTTGTCGTACCTCAACTTTGATTCAATCTCCTTCAAATTAATCCGATCTATACCCGTTCCTTTGATCGCTTGCCCTGAATTTTCCACTAACTTCATCACGTCGGCCTCATCGAGAAAATGATTTTCGTTCAGGTTGTCTAATTCAATGACAATATCCTTGCACATACTCCCCCCTTGTTTGCGTTCACAAAAAGCGATCAAAAAAGAAACACCCACCAGGGCCGCCACCACCTTCACTTCCGTCCGAATGTTCAATTTCCATTTCATGGCTACTACATTTTCTTTTTCAATAATTCCTTAATGGGCTTCACCATCGTGTCAATATCTCCTGCTCCTACCGTGGCCAGCACTTCGATATTGGTCGACTCCAGGTTTTGCAATACCTCTTTCTTCGTACAGCGAATTTTGACTGGACTGGTGATGTCTTTAAATAAAATATCGCTCGTCACTCCCGGTATCGGTTCTTCCCGTGCCGGATAGATATCCAGCAACAAGACTTCATCGGCGATGCTTAAACTTTTACTAAAACCTTCTGCGAAATCACGCGTGCGTGTGAACAAGTGAGGCTGAAAGACGACGGTAATTTTTTTACCGGCATACATTGATTTTAGTGATTTCAAAAAAGCTTCAATCTCTGTGGGATGATGGGCATAGTCGTCGATGTAAACCATCTTCTCCGATCTGATCACAAACTCAAATCGGCGTTTCACTCCCGTGAAGGAGGCGAGTGCTTCTCGAATCGTCTTGTCGTCAATTCCTAACTGCATGGCCACCATGGTTGCGGCTATGGCATTTTCCATGTTATGAAAACCAGGGACGCCAAGCTGAATTTTTTCGAGTTTCATGCCTGGGCCTTGAAGATCGAATTCAAAAAATCCTTGTTGTGCTTTTACATTGCTGGCAAAAAATTGTCCCCGGTTGGTACCATACGTTTCCTTGGTAATATGTTTGGTGTCATTAGCTAGTGAAGCCACGGATTCATGAATTACCAAATGACCACCTTTATTAATTTGGTTAATAAATTCCTTGTACGCGGTGAGCATTTGCAGATGGTCGCCATAGATATCCAGATGATCCGCATCGGCCGAAGTGACTACCGCTGTCTGGGGGAAAAGCCTTAAAAACGACCGATCAAACTCGTCCGCCTCGGCGACCATAATGGTTTGTGGGCTGACCCTGCCGTTCATCACCAAGTTTGAATCATAATTCGCCGTGATGCCACCCAAAAAAGCAACCATGTCCCTACCGGCACTCTTTATAATATGCGCGATCAATGAGGAGGTGGTCGTTTTGCCGTGGGTCCCGGCGACGGCAATCGTTTTATAATTTTTCGTCAACATTCCCAATACTTCGGAACGTTTGACGATGGTGAAGCCACCGGCCTTGAGATAGTTGTACTCTTTATGAT
>Ga0209067_10000537_pt1 | contig 24102 bp, 17 predicted proteins | sample ColStrG_CSR_2013_FD_187199 | JGI IMG/M metagenome (GOLD analysis project Ga0209067, IMG submission 187199) | Freshwater sediment microbial communities in response to fracking from Pennsylvania, USA - Cold Stream Run_MetaG_CSR_2013 (SPAdes)... | ecosystem: Environmental > Aquatic > Freshwater >... | reverse complement strand
CATTATCCACGAGGATAAGCCCCCCCGGTCGGACGTTATCAAAAACCTTTTCAAAATATTTTTGATTATTTTTTTTATCCGCATCAATAAAAACCAGGTCCCATTTCTCCTTCAAATTATCCAGAATCATTAAGGCCTCGCCTTCAAATACCCGAATTTTTCGACCCAATGGAGAACGTTCAAAATATTTCCTTGCCAAGACCAGAGGTTCCGGATTGGCCTCCAGGGTATAAATAATTCCTTTTTCTTGTAAACCCTCCGCAAGACAAAGGGTAGAATAACCTGTAAAGGTTCCTATTTCCAGGATTCTTAAAGGATTCAGAATTTTTGAGAGCAGGCTAAGAAAACGCCCCTGATAATGTCCGGAAAGCATCCTTGGTTTTAATACCTTAACATGGGTCTCCCTGTTCAATTCCTTTAATAAATCCGGTTCTTCCGGGGCCGTTTCCAACAAATATTCCCAAATACCGGGATCGTGCAAATCGGACATAAAAATTAATCAGATTCTGGTTTAATAATAAGAGAACTCAATTTTTCGGTTGTGAAATGAAAATTAGCGACCTCCAATAAATCCTGAATGGTTATTTTATCAATTAATCGAAAAATCTCCTGAATACTGTCGGCAAACCCATAATCTAATATCGATTTGCAAAGAGAAATTAATACCGATCCATGATTTTCATCGGCAAGGGCAATTTGCCCCTTGAACCGAGTTTTTGACTGATGCAGGTAAAGGCTGCTTAAGCCCCTGGTTCGTAATTTATTTAGTTCAGCAAGGATTAACTGATAGCATTTTTCATATTTCTCCGGGTCCGTTCCAAAATAGATGGAAAATATTCCGGTATCGGATAATGCCGTATAACCTGATTCAATCGTATAACAAATTCCCTTCTTTTCCCTGATCTCCAGGTTCAGTCGGCTACTCATACCTGGGCCACCCAGGAGATTCATCATAAGCAACATGGGAATTCTTCCCGATTCATGAGCAGAATAGGAACTACCTCCTAATAAACCATGCACCTGATGAATGGGGGCATTCACTACCCTATTCAAGGTCATTTGAGGTTGATACTGTTCTCTTTTAGGGGTATGCGGATGGGAAGCGTATTCTCCAAAGTATTTTCCCATCAGGTTTTTCAACTTACCCAGAGGCATGGAATTATAAACTCCAACGATCATGGCTTCTGGTCGAAAATAGGTGTCTTTATATTCCAGGAAATCCTTTTGATGCAAATTAAAAATCGACTCCCGGGAACCAAGGATATTTTTCCCCAGGGGTGTATCGCCAAATACGATTTCATCAAAATCATCCTGTATATATTCTTCCGGAATATCCTTATAGGATTCTATTTCATCGCCTATGACCCCTTTTTCCTTTTCTATTTCTTCGACGGGAAATTTCGAATGAAAAATCATATCCCTGAACAAGTCTAATCCTTTTTCCAGGTATTGATCTAAAAAAGAAGCATGGATACAGGTATATTCTTTTGTGGTATAGGCATTGATTTCACCACCAACCAATTCCAAATGATTTAAAATTTGGCGGTTATTTCTCCTTTCCGTACCCTTAAAAAGCATATGTTCGGTAAAATGGGCCAAGCCCACCCATTCTTTTTTTTCATCCCGTGAACCGGCCTGTATCAATAGGCAAATATGGGTTATACCGGAAATCCAGGTGGGCCTATGCAAAAATCGGATCCCATTTTCCAGCTGGCAAAGTTGATATTCCATTAAAATGATAAATTAGCTAATAAAAACCAGGACATGCCTATTACACATAAAATATTAAAAGGGGCTTTAAGCCTTTTTTTTATATGCCTTTCAATGTCCAGTTTCGCTCAATTGGGAAAACTACTTAAAAAAGTCGATAGTAATTTGTCCTCCAATCAAAAGTCTGGTACAAATAAAAACGCTAATCTCTTAAATACCAATCTTCCCCCTACCAACCTGGAAATTCAGGCAGGACTGAAACAGGCACTTCAAAAAGGCCTTACCGAGGGAGTGAATCAGGTTTCGGTCAAAGATGGTTTCCTCAAAAACCTTTCTATAAAACTTCTATTTCCCCCTGAGGCCCGTAAAATGGAATCCACCTTACGAGAATTAGGTTTTAATCATATTTGTGATGATGTAATCGAGTCTATGAACCATTCGGCCGAGGAAGCCAGTAAAAAGGCTACCCCCATTTTTCTCTCTGCCCTGAACCAAATGAGTTTTAAAGATGTCAATGCCGTTTTAAATGGCAAAGAAAATGCCGCCACGGAATACTTTCAAAAAATCACTTCCGATCCACTCCGAAAAGCGTTCCGCCCTCAGGTAGATAGTTGTTTAAACAAGGTCAATGCCAATGCCTATTGGACCACCGCCACTACTACTTATAATAAAGTGCCTTTTGTTAAAAAGATCAATACGGACCTGGGTGATTATGTAACCAGTCAAACCCTTAACGGACTCTTCTTTATGATTGCCCAGGAAGAATTAAAAATTCGAAAGGATTTTAACGCCAGGACCAGCCCACTTTTGAAAAAAGTATTTGGCTTTGCAGATACTCAAAAATAGGTAGCCATAAAATGCAGGAAATCACCCTACACGACCTGGAATTTATTGAAATCCTGTCTGAGAAGCACCTTCTCGAATCCATAAAAAGCCTTGGCCTTAAAATCCGGGAAGAGTATTATGATAAATACCCATTGGTTCTGGTAATCCTAAATGGGGCCTTTGTTTTTGCGGCCGAACTCATAAAATATTTCGATTTCCCTCTGGAACTCGATTTCGTTCGGTATCGTTCCTATAAAGGCCTACATTCCAGCGGGGAAATTCAAAAATCCCTGCCCTTTCCAGGACAAATTGAGGGAAGGCATGTTTTACTCCTCGAAGATATCGTTGATACAGGCCTAACCTTATCGGTATTAACCAAAGATTTACTCGATCAACATCCTGAAAGCCTGAAAACCGCCTGCCTATTATATAAACCTGAAGCCCTTATATACCCGATTGAACCTGACTTTTATTCCTTCCAGGTGGAAAACAAATTCCTGGTAGGCTTTGGACTTGATTATAAGGGCTTAGGAAGAAACCTTCGAAACCTTTACCAGTTAAAACCTGGAAAAAAACCCTGATCTACTTAACCGGATAGGTAAGGGCCAGCTTCACCGCCTGGTATAAATTTACGATACCCCCTGAAATGGAAAGAGAATCGAATGGTACCAGTACGTTTTTAGACCCCGGTCGTACCACCAAATTATGATAGGGAACCGCCGATTTGACAATAATCTCCTTTAATTGTTGGGGACTGAGATAGGGAAAATAGGATTTCAATACCGCTGCCAGTCCGGAAACCACCGGGCAGGCCATGGAAGTACCACTCTCGTTCTTATATTTATTTCCACTAGGTACAGTGGAATAAATATCCACTCCGGGAGCAAAAACATCGACCGTCTTTTTTCCAAAATTAGAGAATTCGGCCGCCATGGTTTTACTGGTATCTTTCGAACTTGCCCCAACCTCAATCCAATTAGATGCCTGACCACCGGCTAAATAATTTGAATTGGGAAAATTGGTGACCGTATCCTTATCTACACTTTCATTCCCAGCAGCATGTACCAATAATACCCCTTTTGATTCGGCATATTTTACCGCTTCATCGACGGCTTCCTTATACGGGGAATAGCCTTTTCCAAAACTCATATTTATAATCTTGGCCCCATTGTCGACAGCATACCGAATAGAATTGGCAATATCCTTATCTCTCTCGTCGCCATCGGGAACAGCCCGGATAGGCATAATTATTACATGATTTGCCACCCCATTAATCCCTTTCCCATTATTTCGGATAGCCCCGATAATACCGGAGACATGGGTTCCATGCAAGGCATCCGGACCCATAAAATCATTATTCCCATAATGACTTTCCTTCCAATCATTATAATGATCTCCTACGATTATTCTTGGATTAAAGGCGGAATCCAATCCATAATCTAATTTATCCTGACTATGTTTAATTCCCTCCTTCAAGTCACTTACGGCAGAATCGGTATTTTTATAGCCCATTTTTAATAATTGTCCGGAAATAAACAATCCCTGTTTTACATCCTGGTCGTCTGATTTAGCTGTTTTTAAAAAATTCGAATCGATAGTCCCAACCAGGAATTTCTTTTTTACCAGATTGTTGGAATAATCTACCATCCTCAAAATGGGACTGTATTTATTTACCTCGTCCAGACTTTGTGTTTTTTGTTTATTGTATTCCTGTTTTACCTTAATGTATAAATCATATTCCTTTTGGTCCTCCGCATTTAAGGCGGATCTGGATTTCCCCAAATATTTGGGTTCCAGCAGGGCAAGCATCCTGGTTACCTCATAGGAATCCTTCCCAACATCTTTTCTTCCTGGCCCACCAATAAAGTTCCATCCATGGACATCGTCGGCATATCCATTCCCATCATCGTCTTTCCCATTTCCGGAAATTTCTTTATTGTTTTTCCAAAGAATGGCTTTTAAATCCTCATGACTAGAATCGACCCCACCATCAATTACCGCCACGATCACGGTGGTCCATTTCCTATTTTTTAAAAGCTCCCTATAGGCTTTTTCGGTACTGATCCCCAAAACATGATCCTGGGCCTGATCTTTATTATACCAGTTCAGGTTGGGAACTTCTTCCGCCTTGGTCGATTTATTTTGAGCAAAAAGAACCTGGCTTGTAAATACCAGGGTCCATAAAAATGAGGATCGAAAAAACATCATAGGAATTTAGTTTTTAAATATGTCAATATTTTTAGGCTTTCAAACCAATTCCATTTCTTTTGGAATCATGGCCTTGAAAATTTCATGGGCTTCATGAATGGATCCAACTCCGGATACCACTAAAGTAAGGGAATTAACCTGCTCACGAAGTTTGTATCTTGTTCCGTTGGCGCTAACAAAATGGAGGATTCTTTGAAAAACTGGTGAGTCAAAATACAGGGAGTTTTTTTCAGAAATAAAATACGCCTTTAATAATCCTCCTTTTAAAACCACTCTCTCAAAACCCAGATCCTTGGAAAGCCATTGTAAACGGATGGTTTGTAATAATTCTTTAACCTGCCGGGGTATAGGACCAAACCGATCATGCAGGGATTTTCTAAAGGCATTTAATTCATCCTCATTTTCCAGTTTACTCATAGCGGTATAGAGGTTATAACGTTCGGTATGGCTGGTTACATATTCGTCCGGAATTAAAAGTTCCTGATCGGTATCGATCTGGGTAAAGCTTATAAATGGACGAGGCTCCACATCCTCAAAAAGATCCTTGAATTCATCGTTCTTTAATTCCTGTACCGCTTCATCCAGAATTTTATGATACATTTCATAGCCTATCTCGGCAATAAAACCGGATTGCTCAGCACCTAAAAGATTTCCTGCCCCTCGAATGTCTAAATCCCTCATGGCAATATTGAAACCGGATCCAAGATCGGAAAACTCTTCTACGGCACTCAATCTTTTCCTGGCCTCCTGGGTAAGGGTCGATAAAGGAGGACTTAATAAATAACAGAAAGCTCTTCGGTTCGACCGGCCCACCCGTCCCCGCATTTGATGTAAATCACTTAGTCCAAAATTATGGGCCTGGTTTATCAATATAGTATTGGCATTGGATATGTCTAATCCGGATTCAATAATGGTGGTTGCTACCAATACATCGTATTCCCCAACAATAAAAGATTGCATGACTTCCTCCAATTTCTCCCCTTCCATTTGTCCATGTCCTACCCCAATTCTTGCCTCTGGGACGATCTTTTTTATTAAGCCGGCTATTTCAAAAATATCCACTACTCGGTTATGAACAAAGAATACCTGGCCTCCCCGATCCATTTCAAACTCTATGGCATCTTTTATAATGATTTCGTTAAATACATGCAATTCGGTTATTACCGGTTGCCGATTGGGTGGTGGGGTATTGATAATGGATAAATCTCTGGCACCCATTAAGGAAAAATGGAGGGTACGGGGTATGGGGGTAGCCGTAAGGGTCAGGGTATCTACATTAACCCGAATCTCTTTTAATTTTTCTTTGGTTCCAACCCCAAACTTTTGTTCCTCATCGATGATCAATAATCCAAGATCTTTAAATTTTACATCCTTGGATACAATTCTATGGGTGCCTACTAAAATATCGACTTTCCCTGCTGCCAGATCGGCTAAGGTTTGTTTAATTTCTTTCGCTGATTTAAAACGGTTCACATAATCGACGGTACAGGGAAATTCCTTCAGCCTTTCCTTAAAGGTTCTATAATGCTGGGAAGCCAGAATCGTTGTAGGAACCAAAATGGCTACTTGCTTTCCATCGGTTACTGCTTTAAAAGCGGCCCGAACGGCAATTTCTGTTTTTCCAAAACCCACATCCCCACAAACCAAACGGTCCATAGGATGAGGATTTTCCATGTCTTTTTTAAAATCGGCCGTCGCCTTTACCTGATCAGGAGTATCCTCATAAATAAAAGAGGCCTCCAGTTCATTTTGCAAATAGGTATCGGGAGAAAAGGCAAAACCTTGTTTGGACTTCCGTAAGGCATACAGCTTTATAAGCTCACGCGCTATATCCTTAACTTTTTTTTTTGTGTTTTTCTTTAGCTTCTCCCAGGCATCAGTACCTAGCTTACTTAATTTGGGCTCGGTCCCTTCCTTGCCCGTAAATTTCGAAATCCGGTTCAGGGAATTGATGTTCACATAAAGAAGATCATTATCGGCATAAATCAGCCTTATCGATTCCTGAACCTTATCGTTTACTTCAATTTTTTCCAAGCCGGCATATTTACCAATACCATGGTCAATATGAATAATAAAATCTCCGGGTTTTAATTCTCTTAACTCCTTTAGGGTTATGGCCTGGGTTTTGGAATAGCCTTTTTTTAGCCGATATTTATAGTACCGGTCAAAAATCTGGTGATCCGTAAAACAGGCAATTTTTAAATCTTCGTCAAGGAATCCTTCCCGAATGGAGAGATTAATAACCGAGAAAAGTGGTAAAGCACTTAGATTGGATGATTTTCCAAGGTCCTCAAAAATAGCATAAAGACGCTCAACCTGTTTGGCCGAATCGGCAAAAATGAGATTCTTATACAGCTCAGCCTCATTTTTTAATAAGGCCTTTTGCAAAAGAGCGAAATCCTTATTAAAGGAGGGTTGTGGTTTGGTAGAAAATTGAAACTCAAAATCAGGTGAGTAAAAAAATTGTTTGCCAAATTCCAGGATGGTAAAATTTTCCAGGTTTGCCTTCACCGTTTTCGCTTCCACACAGGAAAACTCAGGATCCAACCATTCGGGGTGCATATTTTTATCTTCCGCACTTAATTGTTGGTATAAGGTTTTGGATTTTTTAAACCCTTCTTCCAAGGTGTCCAATAAAAAGGCTGCGTCTTTTAGCCAAATCAGGGTCTTATCCGGATCGATAAAGTCCAGAAAGGAAATATTGTTTTCCTTTAGAAGTTTAGATTGAACATTAGGAACGATGGTAATCCTTTTTAACTGGGTAATGGAAAGCTGATCTTCCGGATCGAAAGTCCGGATGGATTCAATGGTATCACCCAACAATTCTATACGATAAGGCTGGTCGTTGGAAAAAGAAAAAATATCGATAATCCCCCCTCGAATAGCATATTGACCCGCTTCATAAACAAAATCGGTCCTTTCAAAATCATAGAGATTTAGAAATTCATTGATAAAATCGATAGAAAAAGATTCTCCTACCTTGATCTCCAAGGTATTTAATTCCAGGGTTTTAGGACTAATCACCTTTTCACACCAAGCTTCCGGATAGGAGACGATGAGTTTGGGATTAAAGGTGTTCTTAATATCAGAAAGGACTTCCGCCCTTAATAAAACATTGGCCGGATTGGGTGAGGTAAAATCGAAATCCTTTTTAAACGAAGATGGAAAAAGAAGGACTTTATGATCGCTGATATTCTCCATATCATTCATAAAATAAACGGCCTCCTCATAGGAAGAAAGCAGGAAAACCATACTCTTGTCCTGATTGGCAAACAGAGAAAGCGCCAGAAACACATCCGAGGAGCCAATTAACCCTCTTAAATGAATTCTTTTTTGGGAATTATTCTTCGAAATAAGAGGAAATAAATCTTCAAAGACAGGATGAGACTGATATTTTTTAAGAATTTCGTTAGAATCCACTCAGAATGATTTAATGCAAAGATACAATTTTCAAATTTTCCCCATGTCCTAATTAATTCTCGAGCATGGATTTTGAAAAACACATCGCTTAATTTTAAGTTTGCTAATGCTTCTAAAAGATTTAATCGAATACCTGGAATCCTTCGCACCTGTCGAACTTCAGGAAAATTACGATAATTCCGGTTTATGGGCGGGGGATCCCGACCAGGAAATTGATTCGGCTCTGCTATGTCTGGACATAACCCGAGAAGTGGTGGAGGAAGCTATTGAAAACCATCATTCATTAATTGTTTCTCACCATCCTATCATTTTTAGAGGGCTTAAAACCCTGTCAGGTAAGGATACCTTTTCTGAAGCCCTTCGGCTAGCCATAAAATACAATATTGCTTTGTATGGACTTCATACCAATCTGGACAAGGTAGATGGGGGAGTAAGCTTTAAAATGGCTCAAATGCTGGATATAAAACATTTAGACTTTTTAAAAAAGGAGCCAACCCCTTTAGGAAAAAAAGAAAGGGGTTTTGGTGCTATTGGATATCTCGCCGAGCCTATTTCTTTCCACCAATTTTTACCCCTTTTAAAGGCGAAGATGAAAACGGAAATGGTCCGCCATACCCAGATTCTTTCTAAACCCATTCATAAAATTGCCCTCTGCGGGGGTGCCGGATATGATTTATTGGAAGTAGCCATAGACAGGGAAGCAGATCTTTATATATCCTCCGATTTTAAATACCATAACTTTTTTGAAGCCAGGGGGAAAATTATAATTGCCGATATTGGGCATTATGAAAGTGAGCAGTTTACACCCCAATTGATTCTGGAAATCATCTCAAATAAATTCCCTACCTTTGCACTCTCTTTATCAAAATTGAATACAAATCCAATATATTATTCATATTAATGGAAAGCACCGTTGAGCAAAAATTGAAGTCGATTTATGAACTTCAAATGATCCATACCAAAGTGGACAAAATCAGAACGATTCGTGGAGAACTCCCTATGGAAGTAAGGGATCTGGAAGATGAAGTAGAAGGTCTTGAAACCCGGATCGGTAAACTTAAGGAAGAACTGGACGAATTAAATCATTCCATCGCGACCCGTAAAACTAATATTAAAGAAGCCCTCGCGCATATTAAAAAATACGAAGCCCAATTAGAAAACGTTAAAAATAATAGGGAATATGAGGCTTTAACCAAGGAAATTGAAATCCAGGGTTTGGATATTCAGGTTTCTGAAAAGAAAATTAAGGAGGCGACTTACGAAATTAAAACCAAGGAAGAGATTATGGAATCCTCCCTGGCTCATATTGAAGAAAGAAAGAAAGACCTGTCTATTAAAAGAGAAGAATTAGACGGAATTATTGCCGAAACCCAGAAAGAAGAAGAAGCATTATTGGAAAAAGCGGCTGAAGCCGAAGTAAAAATTGAGGATCGATTATTGGGAGCCTATACCAAATTAAGAGCCAATGTTAAAAATGGACTTGCTGTGGTTACTATTGAAAGGGATTCCTGTTCCGGATGTTTTAACAAGATTCCCCCACAAAGACAGGCCGATATTCGTCAAAGAAAAAAAATTATTGTTTGTGAACATTGCGGTAGAATCCTGGTGGATGAAGCCCTGGTCCAGGAAATTGTGGAAGTTTAATTTTCCTGTTGATAAAACACAAATCAATTTGTTTTTCTTAATGAAACAGAGTATAAAGGTCGGCCCAATTCCTAGGCTGGCCTTTATTTTTTGTTTATTATTTGCCCTACCTGCCAAAGCCTATTTACAATTCGACCAAAATTGTATACAAGCTTATCAGAAAACCTGGAATCTTCAATTAGGCCCTGCCTATGGTTATTTACAGGCAGAAAGGAAGCTTTACCCCGGAAATGCTTTGCCTGCCCTGATGGATAATTATATCGCCTTCCTAAAGGTATTTACCAACGAGGACATAGATAATTATGATACATTTAAGCATGCCTGTTCTAAAAACATAGATATATTATCTAAGGAATCAGGATCAAGGTCCCCTCTATACCTGTTTTCTATTGCCCTGATCCATTTTCAATCGGCCTTAATTCGCGCCCGATTTCAAGATTTCTGGTCTGCCTCATTCGAATTAAAAAGAGCACATTCCGAATTTGAAGAAAATGCAAGCAAATACCCCGATTTTCTTTTAAACTATACCTACCTTCAAATCATCGAGACCATGTTGGGAAACCTTCCCGGCAATGTTAAATTTTTCCTGAGTCCTCTTGGATTAAAAGGAAATGTAAAAGAAGGATTGGAAAAACTAGAAATTAATCTGGTCCAGATAAAGGGAGGGAATTTCTCCTTTTATTATCCTGAAGTTGCCCTTTTCTATTCCTTTCTCTGTTTCAGCCTCGCCCCCGAAAGAAAGACCATTCAGGAATTAAAATTTATTACCGATCCTATCCCGGATAAATCATTAATGAAAACCTATGTGATGGCCCTAATGGCTATTAAGAAATATCAAAATGATTTGGCCATTCATTGTCTTTTAATGAAGCCAAAGGATCCTGAATATGTCCAATTCCATTTGCTCGATTATTTTCTGGGCATGGCCTATTTAAATAAACTGGATACAGGATGTATACGATATTTTAATAATTATATCCAGTATAATAAAGGGAATAATTTTAAAAAAGACGCCTATTTGCGAATTTCCTGGGCATATACCCTAATGGGAAAGGAGGATATGGCAATGAAATACCTTCATCATAGCCTGAACACCAAACTTCCCAATATGACGGATAGGGATAAACAGGCCCAAAGGGAAGCTGAAAGGGGTATTCAGAATAGGTACCTTTTAAAATCAAGGCTTTTATTTGATGGAGGATATTTTGAGGAAGCTGCAAAAATATTGAATGGGGTGGATTCATTGGGATTTTCCAGTTTCCGGGAGAAACTGGAGTATACCTATAGAAAAGGAAGGATTTATGAGTTAGAATTAAAGTTCCCACAGGCCCTTTTTTATTATAAGCGAACCCTTGATTTGGGTATGAATGAGCCCTTTTATTTTGCGGCCAATGCTTCTCTTCATATGGGATTGATTTTCGAGAAAATGAAAAAGACGAGTCTTGCCAAACAATATTTTGAGCAATGCTTAAAAATGAATGAAAAGGAATATAAATCCAGTATAGATCAGGAAGCCCAAACGGGGATTAACCGCCTTAATTAGAATTACCAGTCCGGAATTTTTTAAGGCTATTCTTATGAAATATCCCCGAAACCTTATTTCTAATCAGGATATCGTCGTTAAGAATTAATCCCATTGAACTTTTCCCATTCCCAATAGACAAGGCATTATTCCCTGAAAAACTAAGGGTCCCAGTGACTAAATAATGGATAGCTTCAGCAAATCCATCTTCCTTAAGATTACCCCAATCATATTCAACCCCATCATAAACCTGAACATCGGGCAGAAAGCCTGCCGTATAATTATCTTGGCCTAAGGCATTTTTGGTTTCATCATTGATAAGAAAAGCCTCATATTGATGCATGGCAGAAGGAAAGGGTTCATTAAAAAATCCAAACGGTTTCCCTGCTGTATTGGTGCTTACGGCTCTACCCTTGGTGACCCCTATAAGTTTTACATTGGAAAAATAAGGAAGAAGACTATTAATGATTAATTCGGACGCTGAAGCCGTTCCTTCACTCACAATAAAGGTTACCGAATTGGGATTAACCGCAGGAGGATTTTTGGCATTATTCTTATCCACTAAAGTGCTGGTATTATAGACGGATAATTGGGAGTTAAACTTTTCGGTAAATAATACCTTACCCTGATTGGAAGCAGGCACTAAGGCATTGGCCATTTCCTGTACAATTTCCACATAGCCTCCGCTATTATAGCGTAAATCTATAATCAAATCGGTTATGCCTTTGGCAGCAAGCCCTTTAAATGCTGAATCTAGACCTGGATGCATACTAGTCGAGGAGGCAAGGGGAAGAAAGGTATTATAAACCATATACCCAATCTTTTTACCTGCGGTATCGATAACTTTAGTCGTAATCACCTCATCATCGACAATACTAGCTGAATTCAATAGTAGAGGATGCTTATTCCCATTTGGATCTTTAAAAGCAATTCGCACCGTATTTCCTCCTAAAGCCGTTGAAACCTTATGTAAAAACGTGGTATCATTGCTGGGCACTATACCATTAATGGAATCCACTTCCCAACCACGCCTTACTCCTTGTGCATAGGCTTGAGAGGCATGGGCAGCATACCGTATTCGGTAAATCCCGTTTCTGTCAAAACGAAAATACATTCCATAACCAGCACTGGATCCGCCTACAAATTCCTGCTGATATTGCGCTTCTGTTAATACAAAACTAAAACGGTCTAAATTATTGCCTGTGGTTGGATCCAAAGAAGAAAAACCTCTAATGGCGATAGTTTCTCCATAAAAACCATCCGTTGAGGAGTAAGAATGTGGATTAAAACTCGCCGGAATATTAGCGTTCCAATAATACGCCAGCTTTGCATAATTTGCCAGTGTATCCCGCAAATCTACCGTCTTTACGACAGGATCAATAATAACCGGATTTGGATTGCTACTGGTATTCGTTTTTTTACAGGAAGCTACCAAAAGAAGGCATAAAATGAATCCTACCGATAAGGATCTCCGCAATAAGAAGGAAGTGGATTTTAAGGAAACCATAAAATTCGAATTTAAAGTATCTGGCCTTAGTAATGTAAAGAAAACTTAGCTTTATTTAATTTATAGGTAAGACTAGAAAATTTTTTCCCTTTTACCGGGGTTTTTATCATTCCATAAAAGGACTTCGAATCCCTCAATTTCATAAAATATCGTGCATTACCGGAAGAATTTGAAACATTTCTTCCTAATGAAAGAAAATTTCCAGAGGAATTAACAGAAAATGATCCGGTACTTAAATAATTAAATGCCGCTTTATAACCATCCTCATTGGGATCCCCCCAATTATATTCTAAACCATCATATACCTGAACATTGGGAACAAATCCAGATACATAATTGTCCTGACCCAGGGAGTTCTTAGATTCAAAATTTATAAGAAAGGAATAATAGATGGGATTGTTTAAAGGAATGGGTTGGGCGCCTGCATACCCAAAAGGCTTGCCCCCAGTATTTTGTTGGGTTTGCGGATAGCTCTTGCCCAAGCCAACCAATTTGAGATTAGTAAAGTAGGGATATAAATTATTTATAAGCAATTCTGCCGCCGAAGTAGTTTCATTGCTGACAATGAATACAATATTATTTAGGCTCAGGGCTGCCGGGTTATCCGGATTCGTTTTAGAAATATAAATGGTGGTATCGCCCGGGAAGCCCTCTTTAGGAAAAGCCTTATGGTAAATATTTAATGAATCATTAAAGGTCTCTGAATACATGATCTGACCATCCTGGGAAAGAGGGATCATGGCATTATCCATTTGCTCTGCTACAGAAGTATATCCTCCACCATTATAGCGCAAATCAATAATTAAATCCGTTATCCCTTTTGCGGCCAGACCGGAAAAAGCGGTATCCAATCCAGGATGTAAAGCCCCCTGGGTATTCGAAAACTGAGTTAAGAAGGTATTATAAGCAATATAGCCAATCACCTTTGTTCCTGATTTCACCACCTTAGTGGCTATACATTCATCATCGCCAAAATTTCCCTGATTTATTTGAAGCGTAAGGGAACTGGTTGATCCTGTAGGTGTAAACACAAAAGAAGCGGTAGAATTATACTGTAAAATATTATCAATAACCGATAATTGAGAGGAACTTGTGGTCGCACTTAGGGTATTTCCATTTACTGAATTAAGTTGGAAACCTCGTCGGATCCCCATGCTATATGCAGGGGAGGCATGGGCCACATAGGCTACCCGCCATATTCCATTTCTGTCCTGTGAAAAATTCATACCAAATCGTTTCGTTGCCCCGGTAACAAATAAACTATTATACTCTGCGGTCGTTAACAGGAAACTGAAATGATCATAATGAAGTTTATTTGCTGGGTTTAAAGGTGAAAATAACTTAATAGCCTCCGTTAGGGGCGAAGAATCGGTAGCCGCAATATAGACCTGGTAACTTAATGGGTTAAAGGTTTTGGGAATGTTTTCATTCCAATAATACGTTTCCCGGGAAATATTTAATAGGGTGTCCTGATAAACTGCTTTAGTATTTACCGGCGGAGTAGGATTTGGATTGGGATTCGGCTTCTTACAGGAGGCAAGATAATATACCAAGCTTATTGAAAAAAAGGAAAACAATCCAAGCTTGAACGTAAATCTTACCATAATTTATTTTTTCGCATTTTAAACATTGCCTGAAAGTAATAAACGAAAAGGAAATTATTAGATCTCCTTAATTGGGAATAGGTTGGTTAAGAGAAACTTAGATCAAAACAAAAATATAAAAAAAACCTATTTCTCAAAATCGCCCTTCCTTTCAAACCGTAAAAAAGGCTGGTAAAATTTACCAGCCCATTTCTCTTATTAATTATTTACTATATACGATTTATAATTTAATTGGAGAATTTCCTTTTCCGGACAGCTTCATTGAAATTTTTGCTTTTTGAATCTTTGTATTCAGGTTTCCCATAGAATTATACCTATTCACCTTATTAATCATGCCGACAAAATGTGTGCTGGCATGCATTCTGGATAAGGAACTAGGTTTAAATGCAGAGGATACCGAATTTCTTCCAACAGAAAGACCATTATTCGTATTCGAAACAGAGAAGGATCCTTTAACCAAATAATTAAAGGCCGCTTTGTATCCATCTTCATTTGGATTTCCCCAATCATATTCCAGACCATCATATTCCTGAACATCCGGAGTAAAACCGGATACATAATTATCCTGTCCAAGCGCATTTTTGGTCTCGAAATTGATCAGGAATAATTCATATTGAGGAACAGATGTCGCCGTTGGCAAGGGGAAAGGATAATTGAAAAACCCAAAAGGCTTTCCTGCTGTGTTTTGTTTACTGGAAGGGAAACTTTTACCCAATCCCACCAATTTCATATTGGGAAAATAGGGCTTAAGATTATTAATAGTAAGTTCCGAAGCAGAAACGGTTTCATTGCTCACAATAAATACCACATTATTAATACTCAATTTCGGAGGATTCAGAGCGCTTGTTTCATTGATATACACCGTAGAATCTCCCGGAAAACCATCCTTTGGAAATAATTTATGGTATATATTCAAAGAATCATTAAAGGTTTCGGTATACATTTTTTGTCCATTCACGGAAGGAGGTAAAATAGCATTATCCAGTTCTTCTGCAACTGCGGTATATCCACCACCATTATATCGTAAATCAATAATTAAATCGGTTACACCAGCCGCCTTCAACTTGGCAAAGGCCGTGTCCAGACCAGGGTGATTAGGATTTCCATTGGCATCGGTGGTGGTAATAAAGGTATTGTAAGCAATATAACCTACTTTATGGGTACCTGAATCAATCACGGTCGTATTGATAACTTCATCATCACCAAAACTACCTTTGGAAATATTCAGAGTTTCCTGTACTCCAGAGGCATTGGTTAGAGTAAATGAAGCACTTGAATTATAATCCAAAATAGTATTTAACTGGCTAGCGGTTGCTGCAGAAAGATTTGCTGTTACTGCAATTCCATTTATGGCATTTAATTCAAAACCTCTGCGAACACCCTGGGAATACGCTGGGGAAGCATGTGCTACATACGAGATCCGGAAATTCCCGTTCCTATCCTGGGAAAAGTCCATCCCAAAACTTGTTGAGCCACCGGTTCCATTGAAGAGTTGATTATACTGATCTTCGGTAAGTAAAAAACTAAAATGATCGTAATGTAAATTATTCGTTGTATTTAATGGAGAATAAAGGGTAATAGCTTGAACCAGGGGGGATGAATCGGCCGAAGCTATATAAAGCTGGTAGCCATTATAATTGAACGAATTCGGAACATTCTCATCCCAGAGATAGGCGAATTTGGCATAATTATATACCGTATCGTTTAAATTAGGAGTGGTGGAAGTGGTAGTAGTTTTGGTAGTGGTGGTCGTGGTAGTTGAGCCACTTGGAGTATCCTTCTTACATGAATAGGAGAGAAAAGCAAGAAAGCTAAGAACCAGGAAAAAAACCTTTTTTATTGAATTAGATCTACAATTCATGTTTAAACTTTTAAATAAATATAAAATAGACACCATTTAATTTAGACGTAGTAATTTAACTATACCAACGGTATTTTGTTTAAAAAGGAGGATAGGTAGGGTTTTATTTATTAACAAAAATCAAACCAAAAAGGGGAAAAAGATTCAGACACCTTCCATTTACACCTCTTCCAAAAGGAAAACGATCAGGCTTTTGGGACCATGAGCCCCTAAAACAAGGGTTTTTTCAATATCCGCGGTTCTACTCGGTCCTGTAATACAAACAATAGAGGAGGGAATTTCTTCCGGGTATTTTTTTCTTAAAAGGGAAAATCCATCTTTTAAGTCCTGGACTAATTGGCTTTGAAATGCTAAAACAATATGGACTGTAGGTAATATCATTAAACCCCGTCCACTTTCCTGACCAGTAGACATGAGTATAGAACCATTTCGGGCAATCAAAGCTTCGCAAAGAGTAAAGCCTGCTTCAGCGGGTTCCAGGTTTTTTAAGTCAGAATTATAGGAAATTTTATTCCTGTCTAAAATCTTCTTTAAGCCGGTTTCCCAAACCCGAACCTCCCTCCATCCTTTTTCCTCCAATAAGGCCTGAAAATTTTGAATAAAATGTTGTTCGGACTCACAAAAAATAAATTCGCCTTTAACCCTGGTCAATTCTTCGGCAAAAACAAGGTCCAGGGAATCCTCCAGGGGAAAATAAAGGGGGCTTGGTTCTAGTTCCGGATAGGGATTGTCTTTTTTCTCAATCAATCCCTTCCGAATACTTTTTAGCATTCTTTCCCTTGAAGTTGGTTCCCCTGCCATGAATTAATCCTTACTATCTTCCAGAATTTCTGGTAAATCTTTTGGTTCGTCGGGGTAAATCACCAAACCATTTTTCCCGTTCACAAATTCATCATAGGTAGTTCGGTTTTCAAAAGGCCTTTTCCCTAAAATTTCTTCCAGATCCGTTTGAAAAAGGATTTCCTTTTCCAATAATTTCTGAGCAACGGCTTCCAATCCTTCCCGTTTTTCATTTAATAAGGATTTGGTACGAACATACATATCGTCTATTAACTTACGTACTTCAATATCAATCATATTGGCGGTTTGATCGGAATAGGGTTTCCCAAAGGTATATTCATTGGTCTGATCCATAAAAGAGATATTTCCTATTTTATCGTTCATTCCATAAACCGTTACCATGGCATAGGCCAGTTTGGTGATTCTTTCCAGATCGTTTTGAGCCCCCGTGGAAATTTTACCGAAAACCAGATCCTCGGCGACTCTTCCACCCAGGGTCAGGCACATACCATCGGTTAATTGTTCGGTGGTATATAAAAACTGTTCTTTTGGAAGATATTGGGCATAACCCAATGCAGCAACTCCCCTGGGTACAATCGAAACCTTGACCAAAGGATCTGCATGTTCCAAAAACCATCCGGCAATGGCATGTCCCGCCTCGTGATAGGCAACAATACGCTTTTCCTCCGGAGAAATTATTTTGTTTTTCTTCTCTAATCCTCCAATAACTCGGTCAATAGCGTCCTGAAAATCTTGCATGTCCACCGCCGTTTTATCAGAACGGGCGGCTATAAGGGCTGCTTCATTGCAAACATTGGCAATTTCTGCTCCGGCAAATCCAGGGGTTTGGGCGGATAATTTCTTTGGATCCACCCCTGCAGCTAATTTCAAGGGCTTTAAATGAACCTGGAATATTTGTTCCCTTCCGTTCAGGTCCGGCTTATCGATGGAAATCTGCCGGTCAAATCGTCCGGGACGTAAAAGGGCAGAATCCAATACATCGGGACGATTGGTTGCTGCTATAATAATCACTCCGGAATCGGTTCCGAAACCATCCATCTCTACCAATAATTGGTTCAGGGTATTTTCCCTCTCATCATTTCCACCCATAATCTGATTCTTCCCTCTGGCCCTTCCAATCGCATCAATTTCATCGATGAAGATGATACAAGGAGCCTTGTCACGGGCCTGCTTGAACAAATCCCGAACACGGGAAGCACCTACCCCAACAAACATTTCTACGAAATCAGACCCGGAAAGAGAGAAAAACGGAACCTGAGCTTCACCGGCAACCGCTTTCGCCAACAGGGTTTTACCCGTTCCCGGTGCGCCCACCAATAAGGCTCCTTTAGGAATTTTCCCACCCAAATTGGTATATTTCTTTGGATTCTTAAGGAAGTCGACAATTTCCATCACTTCCTGTTTGGCTTCTTCCAGGCCAGCAACATCATTAAAGGTGATATTTACCTGGGATTCGCGGTCAAACAGCGTTGCCTTTGACTTTCCTATATTGAAAATCTGTCCACCAGGCCCCCCACCGGGTCCGCCTGAGAGTCTTTTTATTACAAAAAACCAAAAGAATAATAGGATCAGGATCGGGAATAAAAATGGCCCAAGGGTTTCAAGGATATTATTCTTCTCTACCACCCGAACGCTTACCTGGTCGGCAGCAGGCAACCCCTTCTGATCGTCACTAAGGGTTTTATTAAAATAATCCAGCGAGCCTTCCACAATTCTGAAATCAGGAACCACAGGCGGGGCTATGGTATTTCTTTCATCCCGACCTTTAACCTTATCCGATTTGGAAAACCCTTCTATATACCAATAATCCCCTTCTTTATGTGCCTCAAGCCGTTCTACCTTTCCTTTTAGTAAATATTGACTTTTAAACGCGTCGTAGGTAATTTCTATGGTCTGGTTGGTATGGACATATTCAAAAATTAAAAGAAGCCCAATTAAAACAAGTCCATATACCCACATCCAATTAAACTTGGGGGTATTCGGTACAGGTTTTTTAACTGGCCTCAAATTCGGTATTTTTAAAGGTGTTTTTTTCTTAGTCTCTTCCATTCTGGTCAAAAAAATTAAACTGATAACGGTATATCGGTTATCCTCAATAAATATTTTAAGCGCTTTTATACCGATGAATTACTGCATCGCCCCAAAGCTCCTCCACTCCGTAAAATTGCCGTTTTTCATGTTTAAAAATGTGTACCACCACATTAATATAATCCAGTAAAATCCATTCTGCATTTTCGAAACCTTCCTTTCGGAACGGCTCCTCCTGAAAGGCCTTGAACATCTCGTCCTGAACAGAATCGGCCAGGGCTCGGACCTGAGTGCTCGATTCCGCATGGCAGATGATAAAAAAATCACTGATAGAGCATTTTAGCTCACGAAGGTCTAGGCTAACGATATCGCTACCCTTTTTTTCCTGGATTCCTTGAATTATTACTTCAGAGATCGATTTTGATAGGTCTTTAATACCTTTGGTCATTCAGGGGAATTAAATAAATAAACATTACGTGCAATTTACTAACAATTCTAAATTGTTTGATGAGGAAAAGTGGATGATCTTATCCACAATTTCCTCTACCAATACCTTTGCTAAGGAATTATTGTCAAAAAATGAGCCAGTATTGGATGGAACTGTTATTATGGCAGAGGAACAAACCGCCGGAAGAGGACAGAAGTCCAACACCTGGCTTAGTGAACCAGGGAAAAATCTTACTTTTTCGATTATACTGGATACAGCCTTTCTTCCAATTAACAGGCAATTTCTTCTTAATCAAAGCATTAGCCTCGGAATCCTGGATGCCCTCGAATCCGGTTTCGGACTCTCCACCTGGATTAAATGGCCCAATGATATTTATTTCGGAGATTATAAAATTGGCGGAATCCTAATTGAGAATCTTATTATGGGCAATAAGCATAAGAATTCCATAATAGGTATTGGGCTCAATATAAACCAGAAGCAATTTCCCGCGGAATTACATCGGGCCTCCTCGCTTACCCTATTAACCGGAAAGGAATTTTCTATAAAGGAGGTATTGAAAACGGTTCTATCCGGAATTTTACAAAGGCTTATCCAATTGGAAAGTCAGGATACCTTTTACCTGGAACAAGACTATAGAAGAAATTTATTGGGATGGGAACAGTTACGATATTTCCGTCAGGGAGACCGTACTTTCCAGGGTATTATTAAAGACGTAAGGCCGGGAGGGGAATTATGCATTCTGGTGGATGGGAAGGAAGAGGAATTCGATCTCCAGGATCTTTTTTTCATTTTCTAAACCAAAAGTCCAAAGTCTTATATGGTATAAAAAATATGCGGGTAAATCAGAATCGCAGAATTAATTTAGTTTTGCACGATAATTATAAATGGCACGTCTAAGTATTTAAAAATTAAATCCAATATCAAATGAAGACTTTATGGCCATTATTTTTTCAGGGAATTGGAGGCGGACTTGCAGCCTTTGTAATGCCTTGTATTTTCCCCCTTTTACCTTTAACGATTAGCTTTTTTACCAAAAGTTCGTCTTCCAGATTTGGGGCTATTACAAAAGCCTTATTATATGGCCTGTCTATCGTTGTGATTTATTGTGCTCTTGGATTAATTGTAACCGCTATCCTGGGACCTTCAGGACTCAATTCCCTGGCATCTTCGGCCTTTTTTAACCTTTTTATTTTTTTCCTGCTGGTATTATTTGCCATTTCATTCTTTGGCGCCTTCGATATTAACCTACCCTCAGGATTGGTTAATAAAATTGACGGACTTTCAGGAGGTCAAACCTGGATAGGTATTTTTTTTATGGCATTTACCTTATCCTTGGTTTCCTTTTCTTGCACTGCCCCCTTGGTAGGCACCCTTTTATTTACGGCCGTTAGCTCAGGTCAATATTATGCTTTATTAGCAGCCATGGTGGGTTTTTCTACTGCCCTTGCCCTGCCTTTTACCTTAGCGGCAATTTTCCCATCCCTACTGAAAGCCCTACCCAAATCAGGATCCTGGTTAAACTCCGTCAAAGTATTCCTGGGTTTTATTGAATTGGCGGCAGCTATGAAATTCCTCTCTAATTTTGACCTAACCTACCATACGGAATTTTTAAACAGGGAGGTATTTCTATCCATTTGGATTGCTCTTTTTACCCTTTTAGGTTTTTACCTGATTGGAAAAATTAAATTTTCTCACGATTCCGATCTGAAGCACCTTTCCGTTTTCAGATTCTTTACTGCTTTGGCAACCTTTAGTTTTGTAGCTTATCTGATTCCCGGATTATGGGGAGCCCCATTAAAATCCTTAAGTGGTTTCCTTCCCCCTTTAACTTCTCAGGAATTTATTTTAAGCCAGGGAGGAAATGAAAATTCGATAACCGATACCCTGCCTGCTGGTAGAAAGCTGGTTAATGTGATTAAACCAACGGTCGTCGGATTCCATGCTTTTTTTGATTATAAAGAAGGTTTAGCTTATGCAAGGAAGGTAAATAAACCCGTAATGCTTGATTTCACAGGTCATTCCTGTGTAAACTGCCGTAAAATGGAAGCATCCGTTTGGACTAATCCCGAAATAAAGAATATTATTAACAGGGATTATATCCTTATTTCCCTGTATGTAGATGAAAAGCTGGAATTACCTAGTGTGGATCAATATACCTCTAAAATAACAGACTCCAAGGTAAAAACCATCGGGAACTTAAATTCTGACATTGAGGCATCAAAATTTGGCACCAATTCCCAACCCTATTATGTTTTACTGGATAAGAATGAGAAAGTTTTGGGAAAACCCAGGGCTTATGATGAGAATCTGGAAGAATACAAGAAATTTTTAATGGAAGGCCTTCAATTATTTCATCAAAACCAAAAATAAAATCAAAAAAAGAGGAAATCCCTGGATATTCGGAACCTAAATTAGGGGTAGTTTCCTTTTCGAATAAACATTTAAATGAAGAAAATTAAAAGAATAGGGGTCTTTACCTCAGGAGGAGATTCACCAGGTATGAATGCCTGTATCCGAGCGGTTGTTCGTACAGCTATCTACCATAACCTGGAGGTATTTGGAATTATTCGGGGCTATGAAGGGATGATACATGGAGCAATGATCCCCTTGGAGTCCAGTTCTGTGGCCAATATTATTCAACGAGGGGGTACTTTTTTAAAAACCGCAAGAAGCAAGGTTTTTATGACCGAGGAAGGTCGAGCCCAGGCTTATGAGCAAATTAAAAAATTTGAAATTGATGCCCTGGTTGCTATAGGAGGAGATGGAACCTTCCGGGGGGCAATTAAATTTAAAGATGAATATGGGATTCCCATAATAGGAGCACCCGGTACCATTGATAATGATTTATGCGGGACCGATTTTACCATTGGTTTCGATACAGCCATCAATACGGTGGTTTCCGCTGTGGATAAAATAAGAGATACCGCCGAATCGCACGATCGTCTATTTCTGGTAGAAGTAATGGGAAGGGATTCCGGACAAATTGCCCTGGCGAGCGGAATTGGGGTAGGGGCTGAATTTATTTTCATTCCTGAAAAAAAGACGGATATGGACGATTTATATCATAGGCTGGAGGAAGGGAAAAGAGAAAAAGCATCTAAAATCATTATGGTAGCCGAAGGGGAAGTAGCCGAAGGCTCCTTTACCGTTGCCAAAAAAATTCATGAGCGATTTCCCCAGTTTGATACTAAGGTGACTGTTTTAGGGCATATTCAACGAGGAGGAAGCCCTAGTTGTTCGGATAGGGTTCTTGCTTCCAGACTAGGATTTGCCGCCGTAGAAGCCCTTTTGGAAGGAAAAGAGGGACTTATGGTGGGTATGGTTAATAAGGAAATATGTTTTACTCCTTTGGAAAATGCGGTAAAGCAGATGACCGATATCGATCCCCATATGCTTCGCATGGTGGAGATTCTTTCCCTTTAGGAATTAATTTCTTTTTCTCCCCGATAGTTGGTTTAGGCCCTAAAAGGTAGTATGCCTAGATATTCAACCCATCAAAGGCCCTAAAACCCATTCAGTTCGGTCCTAAATTAGGGTAACCTAGTAGGGCATAAGGCTATACTTTAGGTTTTTTTCTTCCCTAAACAAATCCAGGACCAAGCTGACCCAGGGGGAACCCACTAAAAAACCGGTCTGGAATTCAGAAATAGTTTTTCAAGGCCTATCCAAAATCGACTTAATATGACTTAATTCTTCTGTCTGGAAATGTAGATTGTTCAGACAGGCAAGATTATCGTCCAATTGTTCAACCGAACTGGCTCCTATCAATACAGAAGTAACCCTGGGATCTTTTAATAACCAGGCCAGGGCCATCTGGGCAAGGGACTGGTTCCTTCTTTTTGCAATTTCATTCAGATCCCGAATCTTTGCCATTTTGTCTTCACTTAAATCGGATGCATGTAAAAACCCATGGGGTTTGGCCATACGGGAATCGGCAGGAATCCCATGAAGATATTTATTGGTAAGCATGCCCTGGGCAAGCGGAGAAAATGGAATACAACCTACTCCCGTTTCGTGAAGAACATTTAATAAATCAGGTTCAACCCAGCGCTCAAACATGGAATATTTGGGCTGATGGATTAAACAGGGGGTTCCCAAATCATTCAGTATTCGAATGGCTTCCCGGGCGAGTTCGGCAGGGTAATTGGATATTGCTGCATACAAAGCCTTGCCACTATGGACCGCATGAGCCAATGCCCTCATCGTTTCTATTAAAGGCGTATGGGGATCAGGGCGATGATGGTAAAAAATGTCTACATAATCCAGGCCCATTCTCTTTAAACTCTGATCAAGACTGACCAATAAATATTTTCTGGAGCCCCAATCATTATAAGGGCCTTCCCACATGGTATAACCAGCTTTTGTGGAAATTATTAGCTCATCCCGTAAACGACCGGTAAAATCAGCTTTTAAAATTCTCCCGAAATTTTCTTCGGCGGAACCCGGTATTGGCCCATAATTATTGGCAAGATCAAAATGGGTAATACCGCAATCAAAGGCATGCTGAATAATTTTACGTCCATT
>Ga0209067_10000536_pt1 | contig 24144 bp, 25 predicted proteins | sample ColStrG_CSR_2013_FD_187199 | JGI IMG/M metagenome (GOLD analysis project Ga0209067, IMG submission 187199) | Freshwater sediment microbial communities in response to fracking from Pennsylvania, USA - Cold Stream Run_MetaG_CSR_2013 (SPAdes)... | ecosystem: Environmental > Aquatic > Freshwater >... | reverse complement strand
TGGCGCGACATCAAGTAGCGTCAGTACCTTTCGGCGTCGCCTCGCAACGGCTGCAACGGCCGGCTGCGAGGCGGCACATGCGCACGTTCTGTCGCAGCCTCATCCGGAATTTCTCCGGTAGCTCTCCGTCGCTCCCAACGTTCCCACAGCGATTTGTCCTTGGCGAATCATGGTGCAATGCGCAATGCATATCTCATGTTCGCGGGGTCGAATTACCACCTTTACGGCAGGGAATGGATGCATAATCGGCTCGCTTTTGCGGCAGCGTAGTACAACGAGTATCAATACCAAATCCAACAACTCGTGCACTGCGCGTACAGCGAGACAAAAGCCCATTTGCGTTATCAAAAACAACAATCATTGGGCGTCCGCTGCGCAAGTGCGCTGAGCCGTCTCGTCCGGCGGTATTGCTGCCGGTCGCGTTGAGAGCCGGCTCGCGCATGAGCGGAGCGGCCGCGTTGGCAGTAACGGTCACGAATGGAGTCGTGGCCATGGCATTGGAGGAGATTTAGGCCAAATGAAGATGCATGACATGCGCGTCGGGAATGCGGACGCGCTCTTGGGACGTGGTTTCCCCGGAGCGGCGTTGCGACGTCTGGCCTGGATGGCCGCCGCGGTACTCGCGACCTGCTTTGCAGCGGCCGCGTACGCCGGCGATAAAGTCGAACAGCCCATCGAATTTCCGCACGATGTTCACACCGCGAAGATGGGCATCAACTGCATGTACTGCCACACCTATGCGCGACGCAGCCGCGTGGCCGGCATACCACCGCTGCGCAAGTGCATGGGCTGTCATGAATCCATCGAATCGGTGAAGGACAAGCCGCGCATCAAGCAGCTCTTTGCCTATTGGGAAAAGAAGGAAGCGATTCCCTTCAAGAAAGTCCACGACCTGCCCGACTTCGTGCGCTTCACGCATGAGCGCCACATACAGCGCTTTTACTTCCAGCTGGGCCGTCCCGTCGAGGAGGTCTGCGGGTACTGCCACGGCAACGTGAAGGGCATGACGGTTGCCGAAAAAGTGGAGCCCTTGAGCATGGGGTGGTGCATCTCCTGCCACCAGAAGGACCATCCCAACACGGCAGCGGGGGCCCTGACGGCTGCAGCCAAGCCCTTCCCCCGCATGGGCCTGCCCGCAAGTCCCACGGTGGGAGAGAGCGCCGACACGTCCCATGGTGCCAACGACTGCTGGCAATGTCACAAATAGGAGCCCGAACGGTGAAGCAAGTCTTGAAGAACGCCGTCGCGGGCAGGACGAATCCAGCTGCGGATGGCACCGAGGCATCAGGCTCGACGTTGCCGGATGTGCAAGGTACCGACGACATCGTCCAGCGCCGCGATTTTCTTCGCGTACTCGGCTGGGGTGGAGCTTCCGTAACGGCCGCGGCATCCCTCACGGCCTGCGGTTTCACCTCGGTTGACTCCGGGGTGGAAACGGTCAAGTCGTACGTTGAACCCGAGGACTTCAACGTTCCGGGCGTCGGTATTTACTACGCCTCCACCTGTACCCAATGCGAAGCCCGCTGCGGTGTCGTGGGCAGGGTACGCGACGGCCGCATACTCAAGCTGGAAGGCAATGCGGGTTCGGTGGTCAACAAGGGCAAGCTTTGCGGTCTTGGCCAGGCCAGCGTGCAGCACCACTACAACCCCGACCGCCTGCGGGCGCCGCGCCTGCGCAAGAATGGCGTCCTCACGGAGGTCACCTGGGACGAGGCCAACACCGTGCTGGCCGGCAAGCTTGCGGCAACCACCGATGGCCGCTTTGCCTACCTCAGCGGGCCGCTCAGCGGGCATCTCAAGGTGCTCGTGCGCAATACGACCGATTCATTTGGTGGCGGCCAGCATTATGTCTACGACGCGCTGTCCACCCGGGTGAACCAGGCGGCGGCCGAGCAGGTCTTCGGCGCTGCCGCACCGCGTCTCCTGCTCGATCAGGCACAACTCATCGTTTCATTCGGCGCCGACTTCCTCGACACCTGGGTGTCCCCCGTGCATTTCGCCGGCCAGTACGCGCGCTTTCGCCGCGCGTCCGAAGGCAAGCCGCGCGGCGTCCTGGTTCAGATCGAACCGCGCATGACCCTCACAGGGGCCAATGCGGACCGCTGGATCGGAATCCGTCCGGGTACGGAAGGCGTGCTCGCCCTGGGGCTGGCCAACTCGCTGCTCGCGGGCAAGCCCCATGCGCCGGGCGCCGTGCCGCCCGCGGTGCTCACGGCCGCCGCGGCATTTGACAAGCCCCGCGTGCTGGCCGATACCGGCATCAGCGAAGAAGTCTACGACCGGCTGGTCCGGCTGCTCCAGGAGCGCACGCCCAGCGTGGTCCTGTCCGGACCGTCGGCCGAAGGGCACGTCCATGGCTCGGCCAACGCGCAGGCCATACTGGCGCTCAATTGGGTGCTGGGCAACGTGGGCAAGACCGTGCAGCCTGCTGCCCGGGTGCCGTTTCCGCAAATGGCCGCAGAGTCCGGCGATACCGCTTCCCTGCGCCAGTGTTCGGAAGCGCTGGCAGCCGGCAAATTCGACACCATCTTCGTCCACGACGTGAACCCGGTGTATTCGGCGCCCGCCTTCCTGAAGTTCAAGGACGCTTTTGCCAAGGCCGGATTCAAGGTGGTGCTCGCCCAGTACATGGACGAAACCGCGCGCGAAGCCGATCTTGTCCTGCCCGTCGACTCTGCCATGGAAGACTGGGGCACGCACGTGGCCCCGTACCAGCCCGACGGCGTCGAGGTTGCGTTGCAGCAGCCGCTCATGGAGCGCCTGTATGCCAAGGGCACGCGGTCCCCGGGCGATGTGCTGCTCGATGTCCTGCGGCAGCGCCGCCCGAAGGACTACAAGGGTTTCGAGGACTATTACGCGTACCTGCGCTCGGCCCTGGTCAGCAACAAGGCGGCGTTTGCAACATCCCCGGTGGATGACGAGCAGTTCTGGACCGAAGCCTTGAGCCGTGGCCTCCTGCACGTGAAGTCGCCGGAGGCAGGGCCTGCGCCCAAGGCCGGCAATATCGAGTTCGATTTCGCCGGTTCCTCGCAGGTTGCCGACGCGCAGTTCCCGTACCGGCTGGTGCCCGTGGTGCGTTCGAGCCTGCGCGACGGTCGGCATGCCAATCTGCCGTGGCTGCAGGAGACGCCCGATTCGCTCACCACCATCGTCTGGGACTCCTGGGCGGAGATTCATCCCGCCACCGCCAGGAACCTGGGCATTGCCGATGGCGATGTGCTGGAGGTCACCTCGGCCAGCGGCACCATCCAGGAAGTGCAGGCCTATATCTTCCCGGGCGTGCATCCGGACGTGATCGCCATTCCACTGGGCCAGGGCCATGAAGCCGGCCTGGGCCGCTATGCGGTGAACAGTCCCACCGTGAATCCATTCCGCATTCTCGATCCCGTATTCGACCGCAAGACCGGGGAGATCGCCCTGTATGGCACGCACGTCAAGGTCGTCAAGACCGGCAAGCGCGTCAATGTCGTGCGCGACGAGGGATGGAAGTCCGGCAATCTCAAGACCCAGGCGGGCCGCAAGCTGGTGGTGACGCTGGCTGCGGACAAGGCCAAATTGTCCGAGGAGGTATAGGTCCCATGAGCCTGGAACAAACGCTGAACGACTGGACGCGGCTGCGCCAGACCCACCCGCTGCCCGGGTCCCATCCGGACCTCAAGTGGGCCATGGCCATCGACCTCGACGCCTGCACGGGCTGCAATGCCTGCGTGGTGGCGTGCTACGCCGAGAACAACCTGCCGGTCGTGGGCAAGGAGAAGTTCGCCGCGGGCCAAGCCATGCACTGGATGCGCATCGAGCGCTACTGGAACGACACCGACGAGAACTCGCCGGACCACGGCGCGCAGTTCCTGCCCATGATGTGCCAGCAATGCGAGGCAGCGCCTTGCGAGACGGTGTGTCCGGTTGGCGCTACCAACCACACGGCGGACGGACTCAATTCCCAGGTCTACAACCGTTGTATCGGCTCGCGCTACTGCTCGGCCAACTGCCCGTACAAGGTCCGCTATTTCAACTGGTACAACTACCCCGAGCAGGAAATGGCCTGGCCCGAGCCCCTGCCCATGCAGCTCAACCCCGACATGACGGTACGCACCAAGGGCGTCATGGAGAAATGCACGTTCTGCGTCCAGCGGCTGACGGACGCCAAGAACACCGCACGCAACGAGGGCCGCCAGGTACACGATGGCGATGTCACCACGGCCTGCGCGCAGGCCTGCCCGACCAGCGCCATCACCTTTGGCAACCTGTCCGATCCGCACTCCGAAGTTGCGCAGAAGTGGCGCCTGCAGCGCGTCGAGATCGACAAGGACCGGCAGCTCAAGGACATCGACGGTTCACACCCCGGGCTGCGCGGTTATCGCATCTTCGAGGACCTGCGCCCCTATCCCTCGGTGATGTACCTCGAGCGCGTTCGCGACACGCAGGCCTGACCGCCGCAGCCGGAGAAAAACATGAGCAGCGTTACCCTGAACGGCATTGCAATGCCCCACGTGACCGAGGAAAAGGAAAAAGATATCCGCGAGGATATCGCCTGGGCGCAGATCAACCGCGATGTCCTGGCAAGCCTGGAGCGACCGCGCGCCACCTACTGGGCGCTCTTTGCGCTGGCCTTCTGCATGTTCCTGGTGGGCGTGGGCTGCGAGTACTACCAGTACAACACCGGCCTGGGCGTCTCCGGCATGAACAACCCCGATGTCTGGGGGCTCTACATCGCCACCTTCATCTTCTGGATCGGCATGAGCCATTCCGGAACGCTGCTCTCGGCCATTTTGCACATCATTCACGCCGATTGGCGCAAGCCCATCTACCGGTTTGCCGAGGCCATGACCACCTTCTCGCTGATGACCGCGGGCCTGTTCGTGGCAGTGCACCTGGGCCGGCTGTGGCAGATCTATTACGCCCTGCCGTATCCCAACGAACGCTGGACCTGGCCCAATTTCCAGTCGCCCCTGCTGTGGGACGCCATGGCCATCTTCACCTACCTGTCCTCGTCCATCCTGTTTCTTTATGTTGGCGCCATTCCGGATTTCGCCATCTGCCGGGACAACGCCACCGGTTGGCGCAAGGGTTTCTATGATGTTTTGTCGCTGGGCTGGATGGGCACCGACCGACAATGGCGCAATTTCCGGGTTGCCTACCTCGTGATCGCCTGCTTCCTCATTCCGCTGGCCGTTTCGGTGCACTCCATCGTTGCATCGGACTTCGCCATGTCGCAGCAGCCCGGCTGGCATATCACCTCTTTCCCGCCGTATTTCGTTGCCGGGGCGCTGTATTCCGGCTGCGCGGCCATCATCACGCTGTTCATCATGCTGCGCCACACGTTCCGCTTCGAGGAATACATGACAATGCCCATCCTCGACAAGACAGCGCGCCTGACCTTCGTCATTGCCATGGTCTGGACCTACCTCAATCTCATCGAATACTCGACGGTCTGGTATGGCGACAACGCCGTCGCCAAGGAGACCCTCATCCAGCGGGCCACCGGGCCTTATTCGATCTACTGGTGGTCGATGAACTTCCTCGGTTCCGTGGTGCCGTTCACGCTCATCTTCAAGAAGCTGCGCGCCAACCTTACCGCCATGATGATCGTCTCGCTGCTGCTCAACCTGGGCATGTGGCTGGAACGCTGGATGATCGTCACGCCGACCTTCTCGCACGGCTACGAGCCCTGGACCTGGAACCACGAGTTCTTCCCGTCGTTGGTCCAGTGGGGCATCGTCTTTGGCAGCTTCGGGTGGTTCGGCATGCTGTTCATGCTCTTTTGCAAACTCGTGCCTTGCGTGTCCATGTATGAAGTCAAGGAAATGATCTTCCACCGCAAGCTTGCGAAACTCCACACGAGGGAAGCATGACGATCAAACGCATACTGGGCCTGTTCAACGATTTCGACCAGGCCACCGCGGCCCTGCGCGAACTGCGCGGCGCCAACCTGCCGCACCTCGACTGGAACGACGTGACCATCAAGTCACCTATCGAACACCCGGACGTGGAGGCGGTGCTGGGCGTGCGGCCTATCGCCGTTCGCAAATGGACGCTGGTGGGCGCCATCATGGGCGGCAGTCTTGGATTCCTCGGAATTGCCACTTCGCAGGGCAATTTTTTCTCGCAGCTCAAGGGCGGCAAGCCCATCATTCCGCTGCCTCCGGACTTCGTGCTGACCTACGAGATGCTGATCCTGGGTGGTGTCTACATCACGGTGCTGGGCTTCCTGGTATGCGCCGGACTGCCCACGCGCGTGAAGAGCGAGCTGTACAACACGGCCGTATCTGAAGACCAGATCGGCGTGATGGTGAAATCCAATACGCACTGCATTGCCGAGGTGCGCAAGATCTTCGAGGCGCACAACGTGCTCTCCGTGCAGGAGGAGGTTGTCGCATCATGACGCACACACCATTGGCTCGCCAAATCCCTTCCTCGCGCCGTCCGGCGTTGAGCAGCGGTGCCCTGCTGCTGGCAATCCTGGCGGCAACGGCCACGCTGGCGCCCCTGCCGGCAGCGGCTTGGCCCTGGTCGCGCGACATGACCGATGGCATCGCCATCAAGCCGCAGAAGCAGCCCATGCCTTTCCCGCACCGTTCGGTGCCGGTGCCGGAAACCGCAACGGTGCACGTGGCCGACCGTGACGAAGCGACCAAGCTCATCAATCCCATTCCTGCCACACCGGATTCGGTTAACAAGGGCAAGGCTCTCTTCACAATCTACTGCACACCCTGCCACGGCGTATCGGGCACGGGCGACGGTCTGGTCGGTGAGAAGCTCGTGCTTCGCCCCTTCAACCTCACCAGCGCCTCGGTGCAGTCGATTCCCGATGGCCTGATCTTTGGCTACATCACGTTTGGTGGCGCCGTCATGCCGATCTACGGCAACGATCTTTCACCGAACGAGCGCTGGCACGTGGTCAATTACGTGCGGGTGCAGTTCGGCGGCCGTCCCACCGTCACGGCTGCACCGGCACCGTCCACGCTGCCGGTACCCACTGCAAAGGTGGCCAGCGCCGGTGGGTCCGTTGCCGCCGGGCAGACCAACAAGAGCGCATTCAAATGAACGACATCCTGCATTCGTCCTTCGCCAACTGGTCGGTGCTCACGGCCAGTTTTCTGCTGGTGTTGCACCTCACGATCGGTGGCGTGACCCTCGCGGCGATCCTGCACCTGGCCAATGCCAAGTGGCGCTATGTCGTGCGCGACATGGCGGTATCGCTCTTTGGCCTGTACCCACTGGCGTTCGCGCTGCTGGTCATCATCCTGCTGGCGCGGCACAACGTCTTTGCCTGGATGGGCGTGGCAACGCCGCAGGAGGAACACGCGCTCAACGCCTGGCACAACCCGGTGTTCCTGGCGGTACGCGAGTTGGGCGGCATGGCGGTCATCGGCTGGCTGTACAGCCGTTTCATCCGCCTGCAGGCCATCAGCGAGCGCAGCGAGGCCGACTGGAACCGCTTCAAGATGACGGCAAATTTCATACCCGTTGCCCATGTGCTCTACGGCACCATGGTGGCCTGGGATTTCGAAATGACGATGGTGCCGATGTGGGAGAGTTCCGTCTACGGCATGTACCACTTCGTGAGCAATTTCGGCATGATGCTGGCCACCATGGTGGTGCTGTGCTACACGCTCAACCGCGCCGGCAGCCTGCGCACCCGCATGCCCGACTACATCTTCAACTACTTTGGCCAGATGATGCTGGCATTCACCATCCTCTGGACCTACCTGTTCTTTGCCCAGTACCTCACCATCTGGTATGGCAATATTCCGGAGGAGCGCAACCGCATCGACAACATGGTGACGGGCGACTATTCCTGGCTGTGGTGGACCTTCTTTGGCATGAAATTCCTCACGCCTTTCCTGTTCCTCATCTTCACGTACTTCCGTCACAGCCCGGTTTCCATCTACCGCATCGCCGTGGTGATGATCATCGGAACATGGCTGGAGCGCTTTACCTGGATCGCCGGGTCGGTGCCCACCGGATCCTTTGAGCATGCGCACTACCCGCTCACCAGCCCGTTTGACGTGATTGTCGTTGCGGCGGTGTTTACCGCGGTGGTATTGCTGCTGCGCCGTTCCCTAGGCCGCAACGGGGTCACCAAGGACCCGTTGGCGACGACGAGGGCGCAGACCGCGTGACGGCCTGATTGGGCAGTGGCAAGGAAACGGGACGAAATGATAGAACTGATACTCGGATTGCTGCTTCTGACGGCGGTCTATTTCATTTCCCGCAAGTAGCCAGCACGCACCGCTTCTGACGCAGAGCGCGGGTCCGGGGACGCCGTCAATACGCAGGCGCCCGCCGGAACTGCTGAGATTATCGGGATCGTCCCGCTGCCATATCGCCCACCGACCCGGGCTGCGGCCGGGCTCCGCGCAGCGTCATCGCGATATTGACAAAGTAGGTGAAGAAGCCGGCCGCCATGATGGTGCCGCACAGCGCCACGGTCGGGCCATAGAAGTGATGAATGGCGCTGATCTGTTCGCGATCGGTATTCCAGAGCAGTCCCTCGGAAATGCCAAATCCCATTTGCGTGCCGTAGAAGCCGTAGGAGCCTATGGCGGTCAGCCAGAAGGTAAGGTCGATCATGCGCCGTGAATATATGACCTTGCCGCTGAGCAGGGGCAGCAGGTAATAGGTAACCCCCATGGCCAGCAGCACGACGCCGCCGACCAGATTCATGTGCGCATGCGCCAGCGGGTCGATCATGTGCCCGGGGCCGCCAAAGGGACTGCCGATGGTATCGAGCCAGTGGCGTATGGGTGGCATGACCTGCAGCATGCCGTGCAGGGTGCCGATACCGAAGGACACCACGGACAACAGCAGGAATTTGGTGAGGGGACTGCCGGCGAGGCTTTGCGTTGGTTTCAAGGGGATACTCCTGACCCTGTAGGGCGTGCGCGAGTGTAATTCGCCTGTTAGAAAAAAGGCCCGAAGAATCTCGGGCCTTTTTTTACGTGCGCATCACCAACCGCGCTACTTGTTTTTCAGGTTTTCCTCGACAAGCCGCACTGCAGAGGCGCTCGCGAAATGCGAAATGACCATTCCAGCGACGAAAATACCGATGGGGACCAGGATTTCGATGGGCATTGCCGTGTCCTTACGAAGTAAACAGCAGAGGTTGATGGATGCTCGCGCTTAGTGCGAGCTTACGGGCGCTTGGAGAAGCCGCTGCACCAGCCGCCCTTCGGCACCAGCTTGTTGAACAGGTCGCACTTGGCGCTTTCGGCGCCGACCACCGTGAAGTGCAGGCACTTCGCGCACATTTGGTCGTTGGTGTGCTTCGGGTACTTGGCCTGGTCGGCCTTTTCCGTGTGCAGACGAAAGCCCATGGCAACGGCCATCTTGTTGTCTTCGGTGAGTGCTTCAACTTCGGCACCAAAAGCAACGCGGGGCAGTGCAACGGCTGCACCGGCCATGGGGACGAGCTTCAATACGAAATCGCGGCGATTTGTCATGTAAATGTCTCCTATCAGCTAATCAAAGTCACTCAACCCAAATTCGGTCCTGCGCGAAAGGCTCGCTGCAGATGGGTGTAGCCACCGGCTGAACCGCCCCCGGCATTCTGCGATCCGGTGAACTGTTCGTCGCGGGAACGACATGGGTTTAACGTATGGACCTGAGGATAGGACGACATAAAAAAGCCGACCCTCCAGAAATCTTTACCTCATGGCAGCCAAACGCCGCGATTATAACGATCTATTCGCTGTAGATGTGAGCACCGCAGGGGGAATTCGCTACCGGAATGACCATCACGACTGCGCCTGCTTCGGGGCTTCGGGTGGGTGGTGCACCCCCCATTTATTGCCCTGCGACGGCCACGCCGTCCGCCCTCACGGTGCAAGCGTGACGGGAAATTCCAGCACCGATTGCGTATCGGCGCGCTGCAGGCGCACCTGCAAGGACGCGACCGGACCCCGCCCGAAGAACACCGCACGCCGGTACACGCCTACGTGGCCGTCCTCGATAGCCTGCACCCACGCCTGCTGCGGGTCGGCGCGCACGGCGACCAGCGCGTCGTAAACCGGCCGATGGCGCTCGCCGGTAATGATTACGACAACTTCATCATGGCCTTGCCGCGGTGGCGTCGGCCGTACCTCAACGGCAACGTCGTAGCTTCCCCACTTCTGGGTGCCGATTTGCGAGGAATCCTGCCCATTGCTGCAGGAGGCGAGCTGGGCGATTCCCGCGAGGATCGTCAGTAAACCGGCCGGCAGCCGTATCGATAGCGACCGTCGTCCGGGCTTACGTATGTCTGAGCAAAGCATAAGCATGTCCGATTGAACCGGTGTTTTAGTTTTTCTTTTCGCCCGGTCCGCCGTCGGGTCCCGGACGGTAGGACGTGCTCTCCGGATCGCTGTCGAGCCGGCCGGCGCGTTCCGAACCGTACAGGTTGGTCATGAAATACACGAACGCACCAGCACCCGCCACATAAAAGATGGCTGCCACGAAGCCCCAGTTGAACCAAGCGACCTTGGCTCCCGGCCGTTGCCCCCAGAACGGAAAGCCCAGCCCGATGGCAACCAGCAGCACGATCACCACGACAGCGATGAACCAGTACGGGACGCGCCGTTGCGACGCGGGGATCTTCGTCACGAGCTCCCAGTCTTCCATACCCCGCCGCGCCAAGCGCTCTTCCTCGGAGGCATAGCCGAAATTGTCATCGGGATTGCTTCCCCATTGCGCGTGCACGGGGGTGTCGACGGGTTCGCTATCCAATCCCATGTGCTCAAAGCCCGTATCCGCATGCAGCGGGGCTGCAGCCGACGGTGCCGGCACCTTGGCGCCGGTTGTATAACTCTGATCCCGAGCCGTTTCGCTCATGGCGCATGACCTTTCGCATTGCGAAGACGCGGTGTGTGGGCGGGACGTGCCATCACGCTGGCGTCAATCGGCAAAATGTTGGAACTGGAAGTGTCCCACCCAGCCGTCCTGCGCCAGCACATCCACCTGTACCGGATGAATGCCGTGGCCAATGCGGGGCGATATCGATAGGGTGAGTGACTGGCGCTGCACGGCGCCCAAGGCCACGGTATCGGTGCTGAGGTGGTACTCGGCCGGGTCCAGTCCGCTGACCTGTACGCGCAGATTGCCCGCGTGGTATTGCTTGTTGGCGATCGAGATCTGGTAGTCGGTAACCGCCTGGCCCTGCGCGCCGCGGCCATGATCGATCGAGAGGTGGTAGGGCTCGTAGCTCCACAAGCCCCAGCAGAACATGGCGAGACCGAGCATGGTGAAAGGCAGGGCCCAGCGGGAGCGCCCCAGCAGCGAGTATTCATTGTTGCGCGGGCGCGGCCCATTGGTTGCCGGCGTGCGCGCTCCGAACTCGAAGCGCAGGAGCCCCGGCGTTCCTTCCTTGTGATGCATGCGGTGGCAGGCGTCGACGCATTCGCCGCAATTGATGCAGCTGTCGAAGACGTCGGTGCTGCGGGGATCCAGATCGATGAAACACTGGGTCACGCAGTAGTTGCAACCTTCGCAATCGGCGGACCGGCTGGCGTCGTACGCGATGTGCAGGGTTTGGCGAGTCTTGAACGAATGCTGCCACACGCGATAAACACAGATGAACCGGCACCAGAAATGGCGCAGCACCGTGATATCGAGCAACACGATGAGAACAAATACGGCGTAGATCCAGTACAGCGAACCGGCCAGTTGCGGATCTGCCCGCAGTGCGACGAAAGAGCCTACGGCCCTTGCGGGATAGAAATAGAGCATGGGGACCAGCGCGACCACCATGGCCGCACCCGTGAAGCACAGTGCAAGCACCACCCAGTTGAGGGCGCGGTCTTTGGAAGCCGTTACGCGGACCGGGGCGCCGTCGAGGCTGACTTCGGCGCGTTTGCCCAGGAATTTGCGGGTCATGAAATTGGCCCACTCGGCGATCGTGTTCTGCGGACATACCCATCCACAAAATACGGTTCCTGCCACCGAGTACAGAAAGACCATCAGGGTTGCCAGGAAAATCCAGAGCCCAAAGACCAGGAAAAAATCGGCGAACCAGATCTGCCGGTCCAGGACGACCATGGCGCCGGCGATGGCATCGATGCGAAACAGGCCGCTCAACGGAATGAGAATGATCAAGGCCAGCGTCACGAGTTGGACGATACGGCGCCGGCGGTGATAAACGGCCTCCTGCGGCCCGGCAGCTGCCGCCGCGGGTGGCGTGCCGATCACCCGGACCGGGATGTCGCGCAAACGATTGTGTGTGGAACTGCTCATCACAGGGAGGGTACCTCAATAGCGCGGGCTTGGCTGTCGAGCGGCGCCACCCTTTGCAAGCGCGCGCGTGCCGCCGCGGCGTCGGCCTGGCTGGCCGCGCGCTCGCGTTCCCAAAGCGCGCGCAGCGCGCCCACGTGCGCCGGATAGATGCGCAATATGCGTTCGAGCACACCGTCTTGCATAAGCGCGTCCTGCGCGCGCGCCACCTCGTACAGGTCATCGGCAAGGTCGCTCGCGATCCAGCGATCCCGCGGATTGGCCTCATACGCAAGGCGGACGAGCCGGCGCGCGCCTTGTGTGTCGGAAGCAAGCTCGGCAAGCCATGATTGCACCGCAAGCTCGCTCGCCGCGTACGCGCTGACAAAATCCGGCTGCTCGCGTGCCGCCACGTGCAATGTCGCAGCGGCGTGCGCCGCGTCGGGCCGCTGCCGCAAGAGTTCGAGCAGGATGTCGGCGAGTGGGGGCGCCGCCTGCGCGGTCTCGTCTGTGGCTTTGCCCGCGTAGCGCAGGCGCGGCAGCTGAAATTCGATCACGGGCCGCGACTCGCTTTGCACTGCCCCGACCCCGGCCGCAATGGGACCCCAATATCGACCCAGCCATGTGGCGGTGCCTTCGCCACCGGTTGACGCATCGTCCAGGGCTGCGGGCGCTGCGCGCATGGCATCGGCGCCCGCAATTCCCTGTGGCGATCCCACGAGCGCCATGTGGGCGCCGTCGAGAAACACCTGTGCGCCGGGAAATACCTTCTGGAAACTGCGCATCACGGTGTGCAGCGATTCGCGGTCGAACTGGTTGAGCGCCAGCCACTGCGCGAACACACCGCCCCCATTCAATCGATCGCGAGCGCGCGCGAATTGCTCGACGGACAGAAGATTGCTCATCCCCGCCAGGTCGGGGTGGAACAGATCTCCCACGATGACGTCGTAGCGCGCTGGCGTTGCCGCGAGGAAATGCCGCGCATCGTCGTGAACGATACGCGCATGCCGGGTGATATCGCCATTGACCGGCGCAAACCAGTTGGCCGCCGCACGGACGGCCCCCGGGGATATTTCCACGGCTGTGCGCTCCAGTTGTTGCCAGGGCAAGGATCCGCTCGCCGATACACCCGTGCCCAGCCCCAGAAAGAGCACGCTGTGCGGGTTGCGGTGAAGCAGCAGCGGTAGGCGCGCCTGATCGGCTTGCAATGCCACGGCTGCGGGGTCGGACGAGGCGTCCATGTGCTGCAGGTCGGTCAGAAGCGTACGTTGGCCGTCGGGCGCTGCGACGACGTGGTTGAGTGTGAGCGCGTCTTCATAGGTGAACAGCACGGTGCTGGCGCCCGCCGGTCCTGCACCCAGTTGCGCGGGCGAGGGCAGCGCGCGCAGCATCCACGCGGCACCCAGCGCCAGCGGCAGCGCCGCCAGCAGCACATGGCGGATCCGTTTGTTTACCGTTGTTTCTGGCGGTAGCGCCAGCGGCGCATCCACCTGCGCAACCACCAGCGCATGCGCTGCAGTCATTGTCCGCGTATCGGCTCGCGCATCCGCCTGCGGCTCGAACCCTGGGAGAAGCTCGGCACCCGCACCCGCAGTGGCCGCCGCGGCGGTTGATCGCGATTGTGGAACAAGGGCAATGCCAAGCGCCAGCATCAGCACGGCTGCCAGCCCGATGCAGCCGGCGGTGCCGAGGACAGGAATGCCGATGGTTGCCGTAAAAACGGCGCCGATGGCGCCGCCTAGGCAATTGACGCCGTAGAGCAGCGCCGATCCGGCGGCCGCAGGGCGGCCGCCCGGCAGGCGCCGCGCCAGCGCCGGCAACCAGGCACCCAGCGCGGCAGTGGCGGGCAGGGTGCAGACGGCCAGCGCCAGCGCCTGGAAGCACAGCGCACCGGCGAGCGTATCGAAGCTTTGCTGCTGCATCCACCGGGAGAACGGGCCCAGCGCCGCCAGACCCGCGAGCGTGCAGGTGCAGGCCGTCAGCGGGATCGCAAGCGTCAAAGGGCGCCGCGAGCGCGCGGCCAGTGCGCTGCCCAAGGCGGTTCCCAGCAGGTAGATGACCAGGATGACTGCGAGCACATATTCCGTGCGCAGCAGCACCATGCCATAGAGGCGCGTCCAGCCGATTTCCAGAATGAGCGCGCAGGCCCCGGCGCCGCCGTAGGCCAGCAGCAGGCGCGGGTCCATTCCTGGCCGCGGGTTCGCCGCGATGCTGGCGCTGCCGGCGCCGGTGCCAATGTCGGCATCCGCGGGAATGCTGCGGCTCAGCAGGTAGGCCATGCAAGCCACGCCGGCACCGGTGAGCGCCACGGCCAGCAGCGCGCCCGACCAGCCCACCGAGGCCATTAGCAGCAGGCTGAGCAGGGCTCCTGCTGCGGCGCCAGCGGTGTTGATCGCGTACACACGGCCGGTCAACCCTGGCAACCAGGGCAGCGCGCGCATGACGAGGGGAAAACTTGCGCCGATCGCGGCGGCCGGCAGGCCCAGCAACACGAGCGCAACCACCCCTTGCAGGCTGCACCATGTCGCCCATGCCAGTTGCCCTGCGGCAGCGTCGATGAGCGGTGAGGCCACGGCGTTGATGCCGGGCAGCGCGAGCGCATAGCCGGCCACGAGAAATTCCACGGCGGCGTAGCCCGCCAGTGAACGCCGTGGTGACCAGGGCTGTGCGACCCGGTCAGCGCGTCCTGCCAATACGAACTGGGCCCAGAGGCATCCGGCGCCCAGGCCCAGCAGGAAGGCGGCTACCGTGGCAGTGACACCAAAGATGCTCATGCCGAACTGCACAGTGATCATGCGCGCCCACAGGACCTCGTAGGCGAGGCCCGTTGCGCCGCTGAAAAAATAAAGCGCGAACACCCAGGGCGCCATCGCGTGCGCGGCTGGTTGCCGCACGGACGGCCGTGCGCTGTCACCCATTGCGGACTCCGGCTGGCGCAGCCTCAAAAAGGCCGGAACCAGACCATGCCGACGATGGCGTGCACGATGGCCAGGGTGATGCTCAAGCCCGCGCAGATCATGTGCGCGAGATAGACCGGTTTGCCGTAGACGCCCATGGCGATGCCAAGGCCACCGGTGATGAGCAGCAGGAAGAGCAGCGGCGCTCCCAGGAAAAACATGACCCAGCGGCGCGTCTCGTCTTGCGGATTTGCTGTGTCGGGTGCCGGGGCGTTTTTTTCGAAGGTCTGCAGGACCTGGGCGCCGTCATTGGCCGGTGCCGGGTCGGCGAGCGCAGTCGCAGGAAATGCGCTCAGCGTGCACATCACGGCCACGCCCACGGCAGCCAGCAGTCGCCGCAGGAACGCCTGGCCGTGACGCGCAAGCCGGTCCAGGCGGCCGGCCAACAAGTCGGTAGGAAACATGGCGATCTCAGGCTTGCGGAGGTTGGGGTGACGAGGGTGGAGCTGCCGGGCGACGCGCCTTGCCGGCCGCCAGATCGCGCTTGCGGGCCGAGTTGCGCCACATCAGCACCACCATGAGGATGAAGGGGGCGAATATCCCCATCAACAGGAACAGGAAGATGTGCCACGGCGTATCGATGGTGACGTGGAGAAAGCGATAGCTGTTGACCGAGGCCTGTACTGGGCCCGCCAGCAGGGCGGACATGAAGGCTGCGATGCTGCAAAGCCGATGCTTATATTGCGGTTTCATTGCGTCTTTGCGGCAGGGCCGCCTGCGTCGGTGGCACAGCGGAATCCGAAGAAATCCGAGGCGTAGTTGGGCCAATCGAAGCTGCGGTGATAGGTGGCCGTGGAGAACGGGTCGCTCTTCCAGGACCCGCCACGCAGGACCTTGTAGTGCTGCTTTACCGGGATCTGTTCGGATAATTTCAAGGCGCGATCCTCGGGCGTCACGACCTTGGCTACCTTGCCCTGGAAAATTTCCGCGGGCGCGTCGGAGCCCTCGTACGGGAGGAAGTCGTCCTCCACCCACTGGCTGACGTTGCCGGCCATGTCGAAAACCCCATAGGGACTGGTCCCGTTCTTGTAGGTGTCGACATTCGACGCTGATCCAACATTGTAGTAGGTGTTCAAGCGCTTAGGGTCCATGGTATTTCCCCATGGCCAGCGGCGGCCGTCATCGCCACGCGCCGCCTTTTCCCACTCGGCTTCGGTGGGCAGGCGCTTGCCGGCCCAGTGCGCGTACGCGCGGGCGTCGTACCAGTTCACGAGGGTGACCGGGTAGAGCAACTGCCCATCGGGTATGCGCCCGCCTTTCCATGTCGACGGCGGACGATGGCCGGTTTCTGCGAGGAAGCGCGCGTACTGGGCGTTGGTGACCAGATACTTGTCGATCCGGTATTCGGGCAGCCGCACGCTGTGTTGCGGCCGATCCTGCGGATCGGCCCGGTCGAAATTCGTGCCCATGAGATACGGGCCGGCGGCGATGACCACCGTGGAGTCGAGTTCCTCCCACTGCGCCTTGCTCAACAGCGCCTGGGCTTCCTCGATGGTGTAGCCCGTCGTGACTGCAGCCTCCGTCTTGCGATGTTCGTTGCGCGCGTGCAAAGCAATGTCCTCGCCGGCAGCGCGCTCGTGCGCGGATTCTTCCTTCAGGTCGTAGGTCGCTTTCTCGCGCATTTCACCCATGCGGATGGCGCCGAGCTTGACCACGTGCAGGCTGCCGCCGATCACGACCAGCGCTATGCAGGTCACCAGCGTGGCCGACAGGTAGCGCGCTCGCCGCTCGCGCTCCTGCGCATCGGGGATGACATGCCGGCTCATGGCTCGTGTTCCTCGCGGGCGCGCTGGCCGCGCTGGGTGGCACGTATGCGGGGCGGCACCTGCTGGTCCGCAAGCCGTGCTGCCGCCGGCCGGGAGTAGATGCGCTTGATGAAAACCTCGCCCAGGATGCCGCCAAACGCCGCTGCTTCAACCGCAAGGATGACGAAGAAGCACCAAAAAATGAAATTGAGCACCGAGGTGCCGGGTTCCGTGGGTCCCGACATCGCCAGCTGGATATACGCGAGCGCGCGCACGATCATGGGCGGGAAGTAGCACAGCCATTTGCCGCCATGGCCAAATACCCAGGCGACCGCCAGACCCGACACGAACGGCACCAGGAATACGTCGAGTAACAGCAGGCCGCCGAAATACGAGAGACCAGTCCACAGCTCGATCTTGAAGCCGAGCAGCCGATCGCCAAAGTAATTTACGGCGCTGCCGATCATCAGGGCAGCCGATCCAAGCGCGTAACGGGGTTTCATGACGAGGCTTCTTTTAACGCAATCAAAGACCGGAGTGTCTGCCGGGGAATACCGGAGCGCCCTGCATGCGCAGCGGTGCCAGGGAGCCATGCCCTCACCATCGCCGGTTTGTGAGGGTCGATCTGCCGTCGGCGGAATCCGTACCGGTTCCCGTCACCACCGCTATTTTGCCAGACCCTAGGCCTGCGCGCGGCGGCTTGCGCCCAACCCCTGCCGCCGGAGGGGCGCCCGGGTTTGCGGACCGATGGCGTCTCTAGTACCCGGCCGAGCAGGGGCTCATTCGGGTGCGGTTGCCGCTGCGCCATGATCGGGCTGCGGATCCGCGAGGGGCAGCCGGATCTCGATGCGCAGCCCGGAGGGTGGATTGGTCGTGAAGCGCACGCTCCCGCCGTGGAGACGGACGACGCGTTCCACGATCGCCAAGCCTAGCCCGGCGCCAACGGTCCCGGAGCGCGAAGGGTCGCCGCGTTCAAACGGACGGATCAAGCGTGCAACGTCCTCGGCCGCAATGCCGGCACCCCGGTCGGCAATCGACAGCAACACGTCGCGGCCAAGGCGCTGCGTGGTTACCGCCAAGTCCAGGAGGCCGTCGGCACAACGCCCATAGCGTTGGGCATTGGCCAGCAGATTATCGAGGGTTCGGGCCAGCTCCGTGCGATAACCCGGAACCAGCAATCCTTCCTCGATGCGCTCGGAGAGCTGGACCCGCGGCATAGCCGGCGCATCCGATTCGGCGCTGGCGCCGCCAGGGTTCATCAGGCGGTTGCGTACCAAAGCCTCGCGCACCAGCAGACCGAGGTCGACGGTTTCGCGCTCGCGTTGCGGAACCGGGCGCGCGTAATCGAGAAACTGGCGCACGATGAGGTCCATCTGTTCGAGATCGCCGATCATGGCGTCGCGGCTGGTTTCGGGCAGCTCGTTCATTTCGAGCTCCAGGCGCAGACGCGTCAGCGGTGTGCGCAAGTCGTGCGAGACGCCTGCCAGCAGCAGGGCGCGATCGTTGTCGAGTTTCTCGAGGTCCGAGACCATGCGATTGAAGCTCTGGTTCACCTTGCGTATCTCGATGGGTCCGGTGTCCGGCAGCGGCGGGGGGATACGCCCCGCACCCAGATCGCTGGTGGCGCGCGATAGCTCCGCCAGCGGCCGGTTTACCACCCGCGCGATGGCTATGGCCACGAGCAGGGAGAGCGCCGTTGCGAGTACGGCCCAGGCGATCCATCCTTGACCGATATCTCGGCGCAACAGATCCCGGTCGATGAAAACCCAGTAGGCGTCCTCGTCGATCGAGAAACTCACCCAGAATCCGGCAACCCCGTTTACCTGGGAAGCCAGGCGGGTGTTGGCGCCCAGGCGCTGACGAACGTCGCGCTCGACCAGACGCAGGAAAGGGTTGTCTTCCAGCGGCTCCACGGCATCGCTGGGCTCCAGGGGCACCACCCGCACGCTTTCGTCGGCCAGCAGGTCTGCCAGCAGATCGTGGCGCCGTTGGGCGTCCGAGTACACCAGTGCGATACGCGTTGCATGGATGATGGACGCGACCTGATCCGCCAGCCGGTGCGCCCGCGGCTCGCGCTCGAAAACCTGCACCGTGGGCACCCATGCGACCAGGCTGGCAGCCGCCAGCACCACGATGAGCAGGAACGTGCGCCAGAAAAGGGACGGCGAGCGCAAGGGCAGCTGGATCGGTTTCAGACGTATGCCCCGGGGAACATAGGGCGCTGGGACGGGTGCCGCGAAGGCTTCAACTGATGCCGTCCGGCACGAAAACGTAGCCCAGGCCCCATACGGTCTGGATGTAGCGCGGTTTGGCCGGGTCGGGTTCGATCAGCTTGCGGAGCCGCGAGATCTGCACGTCCAGGCTGCGGTCGAAGGCTTCATATTCGCGGCCGCGCGCCATTTCCATGAGTTTTTCGCGCGACAGCGGCACCTTGGGGTAGCGGGCAAACACCTTCAGCACGGCGAACTCGCCCGTTGTCAGCGGCATGACCTCGCCGCCCTTCGTGAGTGTGCGGGTAGCCAGCTCAAGGGAAAACTCGCCGAAGCTCACGCTGGCGGCTTCCTGCGAGGGCGCACCGGGAATTTCGGCCGGCGCCTTGCGGCGCAACACCGCGTTGATGCGCGCGAGCAGCTCGCGCGGGTTGAAGGGCTTGGCGAGATAATCGTCCGCACCCATTTCCAGGCCGACGATGCGGTCGACGTCCCCGCCCTTGGCCGTGAGCATGATGACCGGCGTGAGGTCATTGGCAGCGCGCAGGCGCCGCAGTACCGACAGACCATCTTCGCCCGGCATCATGAGGTCCAGGATCAGCACATCGAAGCGCTCGCGCAGCCACAGCTTGTTCATCGCCTGGGGTGATTCCGCGGCGAACACCGAGAAGCCGTTGTCGCTCAGATAGCGCCGCAGCAGGTCGCGCAGGCGCTGGTCGTCGTCGACGACGAGTATCTTGTGTGGCGTGGCCTTGGTCATGAAAATCTCCTGGGATAGCCGCATGCTGCGGGCAGCCGGGCTTCTCGCCATTCCAGTGCGGCCCGGTTGCCCCCGCCCGCGCGGCGGCAGATGAGCCGAATAAGCCCGCGATGGTACTTTTCCGGCCGGCGTGTCACCCGCGCGCGCACAAAGTGTTACAGAATTTAGCCCTGCCGTGCACCCCAATTGGGGGAAGTGCGATGGCGGCGGGGCTCCACCTTGCCTAACATGTCGGCATGGGGCCGCGGAGGGTAATCCGGGGTCCGCTGCTGGTGCCCATCCTCTCTGGCTCACCCAGCAATCGTTCACCAAGGTCTGACCTATGAAACGCCTGCTACCGCTTTGCACGCTTGCCGCTGGGTTGTACGGCGGCCTGCTCGCAGTTGCTGCGGCGCAGGCACTGCCGCCACCACCACCGCTGCCGCCCGCCTATGTGGCGCCGGGCTCGCCGCAATATCCCCGCGACGGCTATCCGGAGAACCGCCGGGGCACCTGGCGCAATCTGTCGCCAGAGCAGCGCGATGCGATACGGCGGCTCAGCGAACAGGAGCGGCAGGCGCTGGCCAGCCGTGGCGCCAACCGAACCGGAGAAGCCGCTCCGCCCGGCGGCCGCCTGTCCGCGGAAGAGCGCCGCCAACTGCGGGCGCAGATCCGCGAGGAGCACGAGCGCCGTGGTCCGCGTTCCGGCGGCGGCAAACGGCCCTGACAGCACCGCAGTGGCCACGCTCTTCGTCATCGATACAGCGGGTGATTACTGCGCGCTGGCCCTGGTCCACGGCGGGGATCTGCATGTCGCCCGCAGCCCGGCCGGGCACAACCATATCGAGCATGTGATGCCGATGATAGAAGCGCTGTTCGCCGGCCAGGGCATTAGGCCTGATCAGTGCGATGCTTTTGCCTACGCCAGCGGTCCTGGCTCGTTCACCGGGCTACGCGTTGCCTGCACGGTCGTCCAGGGCCTGGCGCTGGGTTCCGGCCGGCCGGTAATTGCGGTCGGCAACCTGCTGGCGCTTGCAGCCGGTGCGGTGGCGCCCGATACCGGTCTCGCCTACGCACAGCAGCGCGTGCTGGCCGCGGTGGACGCCCGCATGCAGCAGGCCTATGTGGCCGTCCATGAAGGCGCGGGCACGCGGTGGCGCACCCTCCTGCCGTCCACGCTGGTCGCGGTCGAGGAGCTGCCGGCTCTTGCCGGCCGATGGCAACCGGACGTCTGTGCCGGCAATGGCGCGTGGCTCAGCAAGTGCCTCGCTGGTGCCGACGCCGCGCTCGTGCAACGCGTACGCGACACGCAAGTCGATCCTGCCGTGCTCGCGCGGCTTGCCCTTGACCGTCTGGCGCGCGGCGAGGTGCTGGAACCCGCGTCGGCAGTGCCCGACTACGTGCGCAACGATGTCGCCCGCACCGTCGCACAGCGCAGCGCCGCGCGGCAGGCAGTCAAGCCATGAGCGCACAGGTCCAGGCCAGTCCCGGGCATTTCGTGCCGCTGACCCGCGAGCGCATTCCGGAATTGATGGTCCTGGAGCGGCAAATCTATCCCTTTCCCTGGACGGCCGGAAACTTCGAAGATGCGCTGCGCAGCGGCTACAGCGCCTGGACCATGGTGTCGGATACCGATGCCATGATTGCCTATGCGGTTGCCATGCTGGCGGTGGATGAAGCGCATCTGCTCAACCTGGCGGTGGACCCGAACTGGCAGCGCCAGGGGTATGGCTGGCGCATGCTGCATTGGATGGCCGGCACCATGCGCGAGTACGGCGCACGTTCACTGTTGCTGGAGGTTCGGCCCAGCAATCTGGGGGCGCAGGCTTTGTACCGCCGCTACGGTTTCGAGAAGATAGGTACGCGCCGCGGCTATTACCCGGCCCACCGCGGTCGCGAGGACGCCATGGTCATGCGGGTTACCATTTAAGGTCTTGCTCGCGCTCGCTTGCTTAACCGCATCCTCAGGAAGGCTCCTTCGCGGTGGATTCCGAATCGTCCCGTCTTTGGCATGCCCTCGGCCTGGGGCCGGTCTGGCGCTTGCGTGGTGCCGGCGCAGATGCCGCGCCGGATGTCCCCGTCGCGGTGCCGGCCGATCATGCCGCTGCGCTGCACGCGGACGCGCCGGTCGACGCGACCACGGCTGGCCCGCTGCCGGGCGCCAGCGACCTGCCGGATTGGGAGAGCCTGGAAGCGGCAGTGACCGCATGCACAGCCTGCGGCCTGTGTGAAACCCGCACCCAGACCGTATTCGGCGTGGGTCACAAGACCGCGCACTGGATGTTCGTTGGCGAGGCGCCGGGCGCCGAGGAAGATGCCCGCGGCGAACCCTTTGTCGGTCAGGCGGGGCGCCTGCTCGACAATATGCTGGCAGCGGTGGACCTGGGCCGCGATCGGCCCGATGCGCACGGTGTCTACATCGCCAACGTGCTCAAGTGCCGGCCGCCGGGCAACCGCAATCCCCAGCCCCCGGAAGTGCTGCAATGCGCCCCCTACCTGCGCCGCCAGATCGCGCTGCTGCGGCCGCGCCTGCTGGTGTTGTTGGGGCGTTTTGCCGTTGACGCGTTGCTGCAGACGGACGCGTCCATTGCCAGCCTGCGTGGCCGCGTGCACGAGGTTGTCGTGGACGATGGTGCCGGCAGCGTGCGCGTGCCGGCCATCGTCACGTACCACCCGTCCTACCTGCTGCGCAATCTTGCCGAGAAGGCAAGGGCCTGGGAGGATCTGCTGCTGGCCCGCGATACCTATGCCTTGCTCGAGCCCAGTGCCGGGTTCTCCGTGGCGACGCCGTGATTCGTGTCGCCGATCAGCGCCACGGCATCGAACGCCCGCTGGTTACTGCGGTGTCGCAGTATCACCAATGCCATGGCACCCGACACGAAAAGCCCGAAGATGATCATGGTGAACTTGACCGAAGCGCCGGCCATGATCAGCACGGTGTAGGCGGCCAGCATGAAAAGTATGCCCAGGTTCTCGTTGAAGTTCTGCACGGCGATCGAATTGCCGGCCGATAGCAGCACGTAGCCGCGGTGCTGGAGCAGGGCGTTCATGGGCACGATGAAGTACCCGGCCAGCGCTCCGATGAGCATCATCAGCCCCGCCGCAACCAGGGTCGCCCAGCCGAAGGTCACGGCACCGATGGTGACGCCGCCCGGCGGGAAAATGCGAAAGTCCACGAGGGCGATGGCCACGACCACCAGTCCCATGGCAATCCCGTAGGGCAGCACCGTGAACGACTTGCGCAGCGATACCCGCAGCGCCGCAATGACCGCGCCGAGGGCGACACCGATGGCAGTCACCGATTGCAGGACCGCCGCCTTGGACAGCCCCATGCCCAGGGCGTGCTGCGACCATGCGATCACGAGCAACTGCAAGGTGGCCCCCGCGCCCCAGAACAGGGTCGTGACTGCCAGCGAGATCTGCCCGAGCCGGTCGCTCCAGAGGGTCTTCACGCAGAATGCGAAGTTCTGCAGCAGCACGGCAGGAGAATGCCGGGGCTGCACGTAGCGCACGCCGGTGTCCGGTATGAGCAGGTTGATACCCGCTGCCAGCGCGTAGAGCAGGCCGATGAGGCCGATAGCCGCCTGGCTGGCGCTCAGGTGCAGACCCAGGGGCAGGTGCAGGAAGCCGACCAGCACCGCGCTGATTCGCGTCGATACCAGCAGCCCTCCCACCGAGGTCCCCAGGACGATGGAGCCTACGGTCAGCGTCTCTATCCAGCCGTTGGCCGCCACCAGCTTTTCTGGTGGCAGCAGTTCGGTCACGATGCCGTATTTGGCCGGCGAGTACGAAGCAGCGCCAAAGCCGATGACGGCGTAGGCGAGCAGTGGATGGAAACCAAAGAGCATGAGCGCACCGCCGGCGCACTTGATGCCGTTGGTATAGAACATCACGCGGCCCTTGGGCCGTGAGTCGGCGAAGGGCCCGACAAAGGCCGCGAGGGCGACGTAGGAGACAAAAAAGAACAGCTTGAGCATGGGCCGGGTGGCATCCGGCGCCTGCATTTCCTGCAGCAGCGCCAGCGCGGCGATGAGCATCGCGTTATCGGCCAGCGAAGAGAAGAACTGCGCTGCCATGACCGTGTAGAAAGCGCGGTTCATCGGGCGCTGCCGCCAGCAGGGAGGGAAGGGGGAGGAGGGGAGGACAACGGTTGCGTATCCAGGGTGGCGCGATTTATAACACGCGGGACCGTCCGCATGTACCGCGGGCGGCGCCCTGCCGCGGCGCGCCCGCCAGCGGCTGGCAACTGGGGCTATTCTTCAGGGGTCTTCCCAAGGATTGCACCGGTGGCGCGTATTCCCCCTTCCCCG
>Ga0209067_10000534_pt1 | contig 24159 bp, 23 predicted proteins | sample ColStrG_CSR_2013_FD_187199 | JGI IMG/M metagenome (GOLD analysis project Ga0209067, IMG submission 187199) | Freshwater sediment microbial communities in response to fracking from Pennsylvania, USA - Cold Stream Run_MetaG_CSR_2013 (SPAdes)... | ecosystem: Environmental > Aquatic > Freshwater >... | reverse complement strand
GAAAAGTGGTTCTTAATTTTGTAGTCGAAAAGGATGGAAGCATTGATTTGATCAAAATAATAAGTGGAAAGGATTTAGGAGGGGGTATTCCTGAGGCAGCCATAAAAGCAGTGGAGCAACTTAAGAAATTCCATCCCGGTAAACAAAACGGTCATCCCGTTCGTCAATATTTTAGTTTTCCCATCTCTTTTGAGATTCAGAATAGCGATCAGTAAAATTCTCTACTAGCGCTCTCATTTAAAACTGAACTTTACCAAAAAATAAAGTCAGGGCGATTCCGCCCTGACTTTATTTTTTAAACCGCATGTAAAACTCGATTGATTAATAAATCCTGGTTGGTTTTTTGATTTGCATTGTCGAAGAAAAATTGGCCAAATGCCCAAAAACTTTGCGGGCGTATTGTGTTTTTTTTAGAAAAATCGCAATAAAATGCAGTTCTTTTAAAGCTTTCTTGAAATGTTTTTGTGTCCTAGAATTTTATCCATTAATTTAGTCAGAAAATGGACCCCAAACAGATGCCCTCGATTCCTTCCAATCAAGACTCTCGCCGATCTAATCGAAGCGAACCCAAGGATCGTTTAATTCTGATATTACGCTTATTCCTTCCCATAGTAATTTTCTTGGTGGGTTTATTAATTATCAATTCCAGGTTATTATTAGTGGATAAGCCCTCCTGGCAAAAAAATTCAGTGGGAGGTTTATTTTTAGTCTACGCAGTTTTTCGTTTATACCAGGCCATCACCCGATTTAAGAACCAAGATGAGGCATAGAGGCATTTTGTATCCTACTTATTTAGCGGGGCTCGTTTTGATAGCAGGTTGTTTTATCCTATTGGCTTCCTGTTCCTCACCCTCCTCAAAAAACTCGGATACTCCCAACCAAGGTTCAGTAACCATAGCTTCTGATAATACCTTTCAGCCAATTATTGAGCAGGAACTGGATATTTTTGGATATGATTATCCGGATACCAAGATTCATTGCCTGTTTCTTCCTGAGCATGAGATCTTTAAAAGAATACTAAAAGATTCTATCCGCTTTGCGGTTACGAGCCGGGTTCTTACTCCGGATGAAAGAACCCATTTTACTAGTCGGAAAATCGAAATATATCAGAACAAAGTAGCGTCCGATGCTATTGGCATAATTATCAACAAGGAAAATCCCGATACCAGTTTATTATTGTCCCAAATAAAGGATATATTGTCGGGCAAAATTCACAACTGGAATGAACTGTCGTCAAAATCCTACAATAATTTAATTCGTGTGATTCTGGATCAAAACGGCTCATCTATTCAAAGAACTTTATTGGAAAAGTTAGGCCCTTCGGCCATGGCTTCGAAGGATATTTATTCCTTAAATGGGGATGCCGCCGTAGCCGAGTATGTGTCAAAAAACCCAGGCTCCATGGGGTTTATTGGTATGAACTGGTTGAATAACAACGATTCCGTATCCACCCGATTAGCTTCAAAAATTCATATTATGGCTTTGAGCGATAGTTTGGATAAGGATGGAAAACGACGATTTTATCGCCCTGTACAGGAAAACATTTATTCGGGTAAATATCCCCTTTCCCGTACGATTTATACCCTCAGTGTAGAAGGTCATACGGGCTTGGGCACAGGTTTTGCCGTATTCCTAGCAAGTGATAAAGGTCAATTAATTTTTTCAAAGTCTGGAGTTTTGCCAGTGCGGGGGGCTACCAGAGAAATTCACTTAAATTAAAATTTGAATATCCATAAACTTAGATTTGTCAATATGCGTAAGCCCAGAAAATTAGTATTCATCATGGTCGGATTGGTTTTTTCGACCCAAATCCTAATGGCTCAATCCATCGGTGAGGCCAGTAGAGCGATTCGTTTTGAGCAGTTTCAAAAAGCGAAATCTCTTTTAAAGGCTATTGGAACCCCTGAAGCTGATTATTATCTAGGGGATGTATATTTTAAGGAAGGTACTTTAGATTCATCGGAGGCCTTTTTCCAAAAAGCTGTAGCAGGAGCAACTTCTTCTCCCCTAGGTTATATTGGCTTGGGTAGAATTAAGCAGGCTTTGGGAGCCAGTGCTGAGGCCCATACCCTTTTTGCAAAAGCAAATTCTTTATTAGCCGATAATTATTTTGCCATGCTTGAATTGGGTAAGGCCTATGTTGAGGATCCTAAAACCAAGGAACCTGATGCTGTTGCGGCTATTAATGTTTTAACAGCTGCCAGCAATTTAAAGAGTTTGAAAACCAAGCCCGATCAAATTTATTTGGCTTTGGGAGATGCCTATCTGGCTAAGCCTGATGGTGAAAACGCAGCAAAAAATTATCAACTGGCTATTTCTGCCAATCCAAGTTCAGCAGAGCCCTATGCCAAGTTTGCCAAACTTTTCCGGGCTGCCCGTAATTCGGTGGTTTCTTTAGACTATGCCTCTCAGGGAATTGCTAAAGATCCAACCTTTGGTCCTATTTTCCGTGAGCAGGCTGAAACCTATAGAGCCACCAGTAAAATTGCGGATGCCTTAAATTCTTATGAGAAATATCTTTCTTTAACCGATCGTTCGGTGAATTCAAGAATTCGTTATATCCAGTTCCTTTATTTAGATGGAAACTATGATAAGGCAAACAGCGAATTAACCGAATTGAAAACCACCTTGAAGGGTGATTTTTCTGGAAATCCGGCTATGTACCGGTTAGATGCCATTTCGAAATATGAATTAGGTTCAAAAAACAAGGATAAAACCTTATTGGCCGATGGATTAACTTCCATGCAGAAGTTATTTCAACAAAAGAGTGTAAAACCTTTATCCATTGATTATTCCTATCTGGGAAAATTATATTTGGCAAATGGAAATGATTCATTGGCGATTTTAACCATGGAGCAAGCCATTGTACAGGATTCTACTCATGCTGAGGATATTTATCCTAATCTGGTGGATTTATACAGAAGCAAGAAAAAATATAAAGAAGCGGCCAATATTTTCCAGAAAAGAATTGACCATGATTCAACCAAGATAAATTATTATATGAATTATGGTTTTTATACCTATCTAACCGGTGATACCACTCAGTATAGAAAGGCGGATCTTTATTTGGCTAAAGTAAACCAGAAAACCCCAGCCTATTCCGATGCCTGGTATTATCGTGGATTGATACAGTCAACCCTGGATCCGGATAATAAAACCTATGCGGCTCAACCCTATTTCCAAAAGGTAATTGATCTATATAATACGGATACCCTTTTCCAGAAAAAGGTATTGACCAGTAACCATTTCAAAACCTCGGTGGTACAGTCGTATGATTATCTTCTTACCTATACCTCTTTAAAACAAAAGGATAATGCAGCAGCCAAGATTATAGCCGATAAATTGATTGCATTGGATCCTAAAAATAAGGATGCTCAAATATTTCTTCAACAAAAACAGAAATAATCCGTTAACAGAATATGCTTTTAGAAATCGTATCCCAGACCCAAAGCGGGAGCTTCTTTCCTCTGGTAATTCAATTGCTGGTAGCTCTGGCTTTTGTGGTTGCTTCTATGTGGGGAACCCATAAATTAGGTCCAAAAAGAGTCACCTCTGATAAATTAGTTCCTTTTGAATCGGGAATTGAATCGGTAGGAAATGCCCGATCACCTTTTTCCATTAAATACTTTTTAGTGGCCATATTATTTGTTCTCTTTGATGTGGAGGTGGTATTCATGTATCCATGGGCCGTTAATTTCCGGACCTTGGGCGTGAATGGCTTATGGGATATGTTTTTATTTATAGCATTATTTTTAGCAGGGTTTTTTTATATAATAAAAAAAGGAGCTCTGGACTGGGAATAAATTCCTACAAAAAGGATTGAATAATCCGTATTGAATTTACCTTTGACCAAGAATTTTTTAAAATGAACGAAGTAAAATTGGTAGAAGCTCCGGAAGGTATTCAGGGAGCAGGTTTTTTCGCAACGGCACTGGATAAAGTGGTGGGATTAGCCAGATCCCATTCATTATGGCCTTTGCCTTTTGCAACATCCTGCTGTGGAATTGAGTTTATGGCCACCATGGGTGCTCATTATGATTTTTCTCGATTTGGATCCGAAAGACCTAGTTTTTCACCCCGTCAAGCCGATTTATTGATGGTTATGGGAACGATTGCCAAAAAAATGGGACCGGTTTTGCGTCAGGTGTATATTCAAATGGCAGAACCCCGCTGGGTTATTGCCGTGGGTGCCTGTGCGTCCAGTGGAGGTATTTTCGACACCTATTCGGTTATGCAGGGAATAGATGAAGTGATTCCCGTGGATGTATATGTACCGGGATGCCCTCCTCGCCCCGAGGCCATCATTGATGGTTTTAACCGCATTCAGGATTTGGTAAAATCAGAATCCCTTCGCCGAAGAGATTCACAGGAATATAAAGATCTTTTAGCTCGTTACGGTATACAATAATATAAGCATGGAAGAAGCCATGATCGAAAAGATCAAATCAACCTTTTCGACTGCTATTAAAAATATAAGTGATCCTCATGAACTAATCACATTGGAAGTCGATTCCAATAAGATCATTGAGATTCTTCAATTCCTTAAACAGGATCCCGAAATGGGCTTTAATTACCTAACGGATATTTGTGGAATACATTATCCTGAAAACAAGGGTTCAGAACTCGGGGTAATTTACCATCTCCATAACCTGGTGAAAAATATCCGGATTCGGTTAAAGACCTTCATTAGTTCCGATCAACCCCATATTTCAACCGCTACCAAGGTTTACCCTGGGGCCAATTGGATGGAACGTGAAACCTATGATTTTTATGGAATTATATTCGATGGCCATCCGGACCTTCGGAGAATCTTAAATGTAGATGATATGGTGGCCTTTCCTTTGAGAAAGGAATTTCCTTTGGAAGATCCAAACCGGAAAGATAAAAAAGACGAATTTTTTGGCAGGTAATGGCACATATACAATTAAAAGATGAGCTCGAAAAAGAGACCATCACCCTCAATTTAGGACCTACTCACCCGGCAACGCATGGCGTTTTCCAAAATGTATTGGAGATTGATGGAGAGAGAATCGTAAGTGGCGTTTCAACCATTGGTTATATCCATAGAGCATTTGAAAAAATTGCTGAACATAGGCCATTTTATCAGATCACTCCCTTAACCGATCGATTAAATTATTGCTCCTCGCCCATCAATAATTTCGGCTGGCATATGACTGTCGAAAAACTTTTAAAGGTTCAGACCCCTAAGCGGGTGGATTATTTAAGGGTCATTATTATGGAATTAGCCCGGATTTCCGACCATTTAATTTGTAACGGAATTTTAGGGGTAGATACCGGGGCCTTTACGGGATTTTTATGGTTGATGGAGGAAAGAGAGCATATCTATGAAATCTATGAAGAAGTTTGCGGGGCTCGCTTAACTACTAATTTTGGTCGGGTAGGCGGTTTTGAAAGAGATTTCAATGAAATTGCCTTTGCCAAGATTAAGAAGTTTATAAAGGAATTTCCTCCTGTACTAAAGGAGTTTGAAAAATTATTCAATAGAAATAGGATTTTCATCGACCGTTGTGTCGGCGTAGGAGCCATGTCGGCCGAAAAGGCTTTGGAGTATTCCTGGTCAGGTCCTATTTTGCGTTCGGCAGGAGTGGATTATGATGTACGGGCCATGAATCCCTACTCTTCTTATGAGGATTTTGATTTTGAAGTTCCTGTAGGTACCAATGGCGATGTTTATGACCGCTTTATGGTTAGAAATGAGGAGATGTGGCAGAGCCTACGCCTCATTGAACAAGCAATGGATAAAATTGCCAAAGAACCCAAAGGCGTTTTCCATGCGGATGTTCCGGAATTTTATCTTCCTCCCAAAGAGGAGGTTTACCATCATATGGAAGCCTTAATCTATCATTTCAAAATTGTTATGGGAGAAATTCCCAATCCAGCTACCGAGGTATATCATTCGGTGGAGGGTGGAAATGGTGAATTGGGATTTTACCTGGTTACCGATGGAGGACGCTCGCCTTATCGTTTGCATTTCCGACGCCCAAGCTTTATTAATTACCAGGTTTTTGCTGAAATGTCGAAAGGGGCATTATTATCGGATGCAATTATCAATATGAGCAGTTTAAACATTATTGCGGGAGAACTGGACGCTTAAAGAAATTTTATATAAAATGGAGAATTCATTACCGGTTGTTTTTTCAGAAAACCTAAACCAGAAAATCCAGGAACTTAAATCACATTATCCTCAGGGAAGGGAGAAATCAGCTCTTTTGCCAGTGCTCCATGCAGTTCAGGCGGAGTTCGGTTGGTTGAGCTCTTCAGCGATGGATACAGTAGCTCAACTTTTGGATATTAAACCCATTGAAGTATACGAGGTGGCCACTTTTTATACTATGTTTCATGTGAAGCCGGTGGGTAAATATGTATTGGAAGTTTGCAGAACCAGCCCTTGTTGTTTAAATGGTGCAGAAGAATTGATTTCTCATTTACAAAACAAACTAAATATCCAGGTAGGTGAGACCACCCCGGATGGCTTGTTTACCTTAAAAACCGTAGAATGTTTGGCCGCCTGTGGAATGGCTCCAGTACTTCAAATTGGCCCGGAATACACCTATTACGAACACCTTAATGCTGAAAAAGCCGATTCTTTGATCGCTGAATTAAGCCAAAATAAATAAGTAAAACGTACAATATGTCTGTTCAAATCTTATTAGAAAATATTAAAGTTCCAGGAATACAAACCCTCGAAGTTTATAGAAAACATGGTGGATATGCTGCCTTGGAAAAGGCTTTAAAACATTCCAGCCCGGCGGATATCGTAGAAGAGGTAAAGAAATCCGGTTTAAGAGGAAGAGGTGGAGCGGGTTTCCCTACGGGTATGAAATGGAGTTTTTTGGCCAAGCCTGAGGGTGTACCTCGTTATCTGGTATGTAATGCCGATGAATCCGAGCCGGGTACCTTTAAGGACCGACATTTAATGATGAACCTTCCTCATTTATTGATCGAAGGCATGATCGTTTCCAGTTTCGCTCTGGGAGCGGAAAACTCGTATATATATGTACGAGGAGAAATGATGCCCGTGATTCGAATTCTACAAAAAGCCATCGCTGAATGTTATGCAGCCGGTCTTTTGGGTAAGAATATTATGAACAGCGGCTATAATCTGGATCTTCATGTTCATCCCGGAGGCGGAGCGTATATTTGTGGAGAAGAAACCGCTCTTATTGAATCCTTGGAAGGAAAAAGAGGAAATCCTAGAATTAAGCCCCCTTTTCCGGCTATATCGGGTTTATATAATTGCCCAACCGTAGTGAATAATGTGGAATCCATTGCGGTTACCCCTTGGATCGTTTTAAACGGAGGCGAGGCCTATTCAAAAATTGGAATCGGAAAAAGTACCGGTACCAAATTAATTTCTGCTTCCGGACATATTAATAATCCGGGTATTTATGAAATTGAATTAGGCCTTCCGGTTGAAGAATTTATTTACTCGGACCAATATTGTGGAGGCATAAAAAACGGAAAGCGTTTAAAGGCTGTGGTGGCGGGAGGATCTTCAGTTCCTATTTTACCCGCCCATTTAATATTAAAAACAGCGGCCGGCGAACCCCGCTTGATGAGTTACGAATCTCTTTCGGATGGTGGATTTGTATCAGGAACCATGTTGGGTTCCGGTGGATTTATTGTTTATGATGAAGATTCCTGTATTGTAAGAAATACCTGGAATTTTACTCGTTTTTATCACCATGAATCCTGTGGTCAATGCTCACCCTGCCGAGAAGGAACCGGATGGATGGAGAAAGTATTACACCGTCTGGAATATGGTCATGGTAAACTAAGCGATATTGATTTATTGGTGGATGTTTCTAAAAAGATAGAAGGAAATACGATTTGCCCATTGGGAGATGCTGCTGCATGGCCTGTGGCGAGTGCTATCCGTCATTTCAGAGATGAATTTGAATGGCATGTTCGGGAACCGAAACTGGCAATGACCCGAAACTATGGTTTATCACAGGATCAATTAGTAACGGCTTAATTTAGGTATCATGGCAAAAGTAACAATCGATAATATTGAAATAGAAGTACCCGATGGCACCTCTATTTTAAACGCAGCAAGAATGATTGGAGGGGATATCGTTCCCCCTGCAATGTGCTATTATTCTAAATTAAAGGATAGTGGTGGTAAATGCCGGACCTGTTTGGTAAAGGTGACTAAGGGCTCTGAAAAAGACCCTCGGCCCATGCCAAAACTGGTTGCTTCTTGCCGTACCCCCGTTCAGGATGGTATGGTGGTTCAAAACTCTACCTCTCAGGAGGTGGTTGAAACCCGAAATGGTATCGTTGAAATGCTTTTGATTAATCACCCTTTAGATTGCCCGGTTTGTGACCAGGCGGGTGAATGTGATTTGCAAAACCTGGCCTATGATCATGGAAAAGAAGCCACTCGATATGAATTCGATCGTAGAACCTTTGACAAAATTGATATAGGTGATAAGATTCAGCTTCATATGACCCGTTGCATTTTATGCTATCGTTGTGTTTATACCGCTGACCAAATCACCAATAATCGGGTTCATGGAATTTTAGGACGTGGAGACGCTTCTGAGATTTCGACCTATATAGAAAAGGCTATCGATAATGATTTTTCCGGAAATATTATCGATGTATGCCCGGTGGGCGCTCTTACCGATAAAACCTATCGGTTTAAAAATCGGGTATGGTTTACCAAGCCGGTGGATGCCCATCGCGATTGTCCAACCTGTAGTGGTAAGGTGGTTATGTGGTATAAAGGAGAAGAGGTTATTCGCATTACCGGTAGAAAGGATGTGAATGGAGAGCTTGAAGAATTTATCTGTAATACCTGCCGATTTGAAAAGAAGGCAACCTCCGATTGGATTATAGAAGGACCTAGAAAAATTGATGATAAATCAGTTATTTCGCAGAATCATTATTTGGCTGACAGGATGAAGCCTGTTATTGATAAAATTGTATAATGGAATTCGCCTTAATATTTAAAATTATTTTAGTGGTAGTGGTTTTTGCAGCCACATTGTCCATTGCCTTATATGAAACCTTTGCTGAAAGGAAGTTTGCAGCATTTTTTCAGGATCGGGTAGGTCCCAATCGTGCCGGACCGGGTGGGTTTTTGCAGCCCCTCGCCGATGGGGTTAAAATGTTTTTCAAGGAGGAAATTATTCCGGCACAAGCCACCTCTTTTCTATTTATAGCGGGTCCCTCACTGGCCATGCTAACCGCCTGTATGACTTCGGCCGTTATTCCCTGGGGTCCGGATATTGTAATAGCAGGTGAAAAATTTGCCCTTCAGGTGGCCGATTTAAACATTGGTATTCTATATGTTTTTGGCGTGGTATCCCTGGGAGTATATGGAATTATGATCGGAGGATGGGCCTCTAATAATAAATTCTCTCTTTTAGGAGCTATTCGGGCAGCCTCTCAAAATATTAGCTATGAAATTGCCATGGGTTTATCGATTATAGCCCTGATTATGCATACCGGTTCGCTAAGTTTACGGGATATTGCTGCCGCCCAATCTGGATTTAACTGGAATTTCGGAGCTCAGCCTCTTGGATTCCTAATCTTCCTCGTTTGTGCTTTTGCAGAAACCAATCGTACACCTTTTGACCTGCCAGAATGTGAGACCGAATTGGTAGGAGGATATCATACGGAATATTCCAGTTTGAAACTTGGATTTTATTTGTTTTCCGAATACATCAATATGTTTGTTTCCTCTGCGGTAATGGCCACCCTATATTTTGGGGGGTATAATTTCCCTGGTATGGATATGTTGCATCTGGCACCGAATTTAATGGCCTTGATCGGAGTAGGGGTATTAGGCGCTAAAATTGCCTTTTTTATATTTTTCTATATGTGGATTCGTTGGACCATTCCTCGTTTCCGTTATGATCAATTGATGCAGTTAGGGTGGAAAATCCTTATACCTTTATCCATTCTGAATATTATGATAACCGGATTACATATTACCTTTTTGAAATAAGCCTTATGGAATCATTAACCAAACCCTCATTAAGTGGACGCAAAAAGGTACTGGTTCCAGTACCCATGAATTTTGTAGAAAGAGCCTATCTTCCGGCGATTGCCCAGGGAATGTGGATTACCTTAAAGCATTTTTTCAAGAAAAAAGTCACCATTGAATATCCTGAAGTTAAAAGAGAGTTTTCCGAGAATTTTAGAGGATTACATTCTTTAAAACGGGATGAAAATGGGGCTGAACGTTGTACCGCTTGCGGGCTTTGTGCCTTGTCCTGCCCAGCAGAAGCGATCACTATAGTGGCTGGGGAAAGAAAAAAAGGAGAGGAGAAATTATACCGTGAGGAAAAATATGCGGTTTCCTATGAAATTAATATGCTTCGCTGCATATTTTGTGGATTTTGTGAAGAAGCCTGCCCAAAGGAAGCCATTTATTTGGATGGGGATATTGCTCCGGCTAATTTTGAAAGAGATCAGTTTATTTATGCCAAAGATCGATTATTAGAACCTACTTTAAAATAATGCCCTCTAAAGCTTAAATGCCAGATTCTCGGTTATGATTAATTATACTTTCTACCTATTATCCTTTCTTACCATCTATGCAGCTCTTCGGGTAATTTTAGCCAGGAACCCTGTCATTTCGGTGCTTCATTTAATCCTGACATTTTTCTGTCTCACGGCGCATTATATATTGCTCAATGCCCAGTTTGTGGCCATGGTGAATATAATTGTATATGCCAGTGCGATCATGGTACTCTTTCTTTTTGTAATCATGTTCCTGAATCTGAATACCGAAGTGGAATTTACCAAAGCCAAGGGTTTACGGGTAGCCGGATTTATTGCCGGTGGGATGTTATTATTGGTTTTAGTTGCCTCCATTAAGGTTACGGCTATAAGTCCAGTTTTATCCAATAACAATTTACAGATTGGTTTGGTTTCGAATTTAGGCAAGGTTTTATTTGGAGAGTTTTTGTTTCCATTTGAAGCCTCCTCCATTTTATTTTTATCAGCCATGACCGGTGCTGTTTTATTAGCTAAAAAAAATTAAGAATATGCCTATTCAACTTCATCAAGCTTTACCGGGTGTTCCCTTGAATCATTATTTGATTCTTTGCCTTATCCTATTTGTGATTGGAGTTACCGGGGTTTTGACTAGAAAAAATGCCCTGATTATTTTTATGTCGGTAGAGCTAATGCTCAACGCCGTTAACCTTTTATTGGTGGTGTTTTCCATATTAAGAAACGATGCGGCCGGTCAGGTTTTCGTATTCTTTATAATGGCCGTGGCTGCAGCCGAGGTGGCTGTGGGTCTTTCTATTATTGTCATGATATATAGAAATATAGGTTCCATGAATGTTGGTTTATTAAACAAGCTTAAAGATTAAGGAATGATCAAACTACTACTTTTAGTTCCTCTTTTTCCGTTAATTGGTTTCCTGATCAATGGAATTCTGGGAAAATCCCTCAGTAAAACCCTATCCGGGATAATAGGTTGTTCAACCTTGTTTCTCTCCTTCCTGGTTTCTGTTTTAAGCTTTTTGGAGCTAAATGGATACAAAACGAAGGAGTTTGTTGTTCCGGTTTTCAATTGGATCCAAACGGGAGCCTTGAACATTCCCATTTCTATTTTTTACGATCCATTATCGGCCATAATGATTTTGATTATTACCGGTGTTGGATTTCTTATTCATTGGTACTCCACTTCCTATATGAGGGATGATGAAGGATTTTCCAGGTTTTTTGCCTATTTAAACCTATTTGTATTCTTCATGCTGATATTGGTTTTGGGATCGGGTTATGTTTCGATGTTTATTGGTTGGGAAGGGGTTGGTTTATGTTCCTATTTATTAATCGGCTTCTGGTTCAAAAACACAAATTATAATAATGCCGCAAAAAAAGCCTTTATTATGAATCGAATTGGCGATTTAGGCTTTTTAATGGGAATCTACCTTCTTATTATGGTTTTCGGATCGGCAGAATACAAGGAAATCAATAAGGGTTTGTTGGCCTCTTCCAGTACGATCCCTGAAAAGGAATTGATTTTAATTGGGGTATTTCTTTTTATTGGTGCCATTGGAAAAAGTGCACAAATTCCTTTGTTTACCTGGCTTCCCGATGCTATGGCAGGACCTACTCCTGTATCAGCATTGATACATGCGGCCACCATGGTTACAGCAGGTATTTATATGGTGGTTCGTTCCAATATTCTTTATAGCCTTATACCGGGGGTTCAGGAGTTTATTGCCATTATTGGTGCCATTACCTTATTGTTGGGGGCTTTAATTGCTCTTACTCAAAATGATATTAAAAAGATTCTAGCTTATTCGACGGTTAGTCAGTTAGGTTATATGTTTATGGGATTAGGCGTGGGTGCTTATTCCTCATCCTTATTTCATGTGTTAACGCATGCTTTTTTTAAGGCCCTATTATTCCTGGGGGCTGGAAGTGTAATCCATGCCTTGGAAGGGGAGCAGGATATTCGAAAAATGGGCGCATTAAAAAAGAACATGCCCTTAACCTATTTAACCATGTTGGTTGGAACCTTGGCCATTTCCGGAATTCCTCCATTTTCAGGATTTTTCTCCAAAGACTCCATCCTTTCCCATGTTTATGAATCGAACAAGGTTTTATGGGTACTGGGTGTATTAGGGGCTGCTTTTACCAGTTTCTACATGTTTAGAATGCTATTCATTACCTTTTTTGGTGAGTTTAGAGGAAATGATCATCAGAAAAGCCATCTGCATGAATCACCTCCAGCGATTACCTACCCATTAATATTGTTAGCGGTTTTAGCCACCCTAGCCGGCTTTATCGGAATACCTCAGTTTATTATACCGAATGCGAACGTATTTGAAAAATTCCTTTCACCAGTGATCCAAATTGCCGGTAATCCTTTGAGAGAAATGGGTACTCTATCCAATGGAACGGAATGGATGTTAACCTCCATTACCCTGGTAGTGGTATGCCTTTCCATTGGCTATGCTTGGTTTTCCTTTGGAAAAGGTCAGGTTCCTGCAGAGGATTCTTCCCCAAGAAGCTTTCTTTCCAAACTATCCTATAACAAGTTTTACGTTGACGAAGCGTATACATTCCTAGTCGTTACCCCATTGCAATGGATATCATTATTCTTTTATAAAATAGTGGATAGAAAATTGATCGATGGTTTGGTAAACGGAGTGGGTAAAGATATTTTATTAATATCCAGCGGAACCAGAAAATGGCAGTCCGGAAATGTAGGAACCTATTTGCTCATTATGGTGGCTGGAATAATTGTCTTTTTAGCCCTGAATGTATTCGTGTTTTAAACCGTAAAGAATTCCTATCCTGCTAGCTATGATCACCCTTATCCTCCTCTTCTTACCCCTTTTCTCCGGACTTCTTTGCCTGGCATTACCAAGAAACTGGGTTAAGAATTTTGCGTTTTTTTCTTCCTTAATCAGTTTGGCTTTAGTGGTTTATATCTGGTCTTTGGGACCCCAGAATTATGATCTTACTAAAATTAACGCCGTTTGGATAGAATCCTTAGGCATACATTTTAAACTAGGCTTGGATGGCATTAGCCTTTTAATGGTTTTTTTAACCAATTTATCGATTCCTTTAATAATAAGCAGTTCATTTAAAACCGAATATTCCAAACCCAATCTTTTTTACTTCCTGATCCTGTTTATGCAAAGCGGGTTGATAGGTGTATTTACTTCCTTAGATGGATTTCTTTTTTATGTTTCCTGGGAGGCGGCTTTAATACCGATTTACTTTATTTCAGGATTATGGGGAGGCCAACATAGGGCTAGAATTACCCTTAAGTTTTTTATTTATACCATTACCGGAAGTTTGTTTATGCTTTTGGGTATTATTTATTTGTACCTTCTCACTCCTCAACGAACCTTTGATATTGATCAATTTTATGCTCTTAATATTAAGGTAAACATTCAATATTTTATTTTCATTGCCTTTTTTCTGGCCTTTGCCATTAAAATCCCGATTTTCCCATTTCATACCTGGCAACCCGATACATATACCGATTCCCCAACCCAGGGAAGTATGCTATTGGGCGGTATTATGTTAAAAATGGGTCTTTATGGATTGATTCGTTGGTTATTACCCATTTGTCCCAGAGCCTTAGACTTTTTTGGGCCTTATATTTTAGCTTTAGCGGTTTTTGCACTTATATATGCCGGGGTTATTGCGATCATGCAAACCGATATGAAGCGTCTGCTGGCCTATTCCTCCATATCCCATGTGGGCCTTATTTCGGCAGCTATTTTTACCAATACCTATAATGGAATCCAGGGGGGGCTCATTCAGATGTTGAGCCATGGTATCAATTTAATTGGTTTGTTTTACGTAGTATCCCTGGTTCAAAAGCAGGCAGGAACCAGAGACCTAAATTTATTAGGGGGGATCGCTTCAAAAGCTCCGGTTTTAGCTACTTGTTTTATGATAATTCTATTGGGTAGTGTGGCTCTTCCCTTTACCGATGGATTTGTGGGAGAGTTTTTAATGTTGAATGGATTAAGAGAATATAACCTGATTTTGAGTATTCTGGCTGGAACCACTCTAATTCTAGGGGCCGTATATATGTTTAGGATGTATCAAAAAATGATGCTCGGTGAGGAAAGTACCCATACCCAGAACTTTGTGGATGTAACCGGAACCGATCGAATCGTTTTGATTACCATTTGCGCAATTGTAATCCTTATCGGGTTCTATCCTAACCCCATTTTAAATTTAACCCAACCCGACGTTGCTAAAATTATGGTTGAAATCACCACTAAACTTAAATACAAATAGGCTATGTATCCCATAATCATCATTACTTTAACTGCAATTTTAAGCCTGTACCTGGGCCTTTACCAGGCTACCAAGCCGTATGTTATGGTTGTCAATTTACTGGGATTATTGGCCGCTTTAGTGGTTTCCGCGCTTTCCTGGAATTTTGAAACCAGTCACTATAGTGATATGCTTCGTACCGATCATTATAGTATTGCTTTTTCAGTCACCTTAATCGGATCGACTGGATTGCTGATCGCTATTTCTAAAAAGTTTTTTGAATCTATTAGTGATCATATAGCCGAGTATTATTCCATAATTCTTTTTTCCCTGGCAGGGGGCCTGATTATGGTAGGCTTCCAGAACCTAACCACCTTATTTATAGGAATTGAAATATTATCGGTTTCGGTTTATATCCTGGCCGGATTACAAAGGAAGAAAGAAGCCTCCAACGAATCGGCTTTAAAATATTTTTTGATGGGTTCTTTTTTTACAGCCATACTACTTTTAGGAATTGCCTTTTTATATGGGGCAACCGGAACCTTCAATATTTCGGAGATGGGGAATGTGATTGCTAAAAAGCAAAGCCTTTTGGTCCCTTTCCTTTATATAGGCGTAGGCTTAATCTTAATGGCGCTTTGTTTTAAAGTTTCCGTAGCTCCCTTTCATTTTTGGACACCCGACGTTTATGAGGGTGCCCCAACTTTGATAACGGCGTATATGTCGACGGTGGTTAAGATTGCTGGTTTTGGTGCCTTCCTTCGTTTATTCTTTTTTGCCTTCCCATCGCTACAGCAACACTGGTCCGTACTTCTTTCGGTTTTAGCGGTTCTTACCCTTTTAATAGGAAACATTAACGCCCTTCAGCAGACCAATATGAAAAGAATGTTGGCCTATTCCGGTATTTCCCATGCTGGATACATGTTAATGTCGATTGTGGCCATGGGCACCTTCTCAGCCAATGTGATTTTGGTTTACTCCATTGGATATTCCTTAGCCACCATTACCGCTTTTGGAATTTTAATGGTGGTAGAGTCACAAACCGGAAGCACCGATTTTGTGGCCTTTCATGGTTTCTCAAAAAAGAATCCTTTATTAGCCTGGATGATGGTTATTTCCATGTGTTCACTGGCTGGTATTCCCCTAACGGCCGGATTTTTTGGTAAGTTTTATATGTTCAGCCATGTCATGGAACAGAAATTTATTGTTCTGGCGGTTGTAGGGGTTATAAGTGCCATAATCGGCATATTTTATTATTTCAGGGTGATAATTGCCATGTTTTTTGTTCATACCGAGCATAGTTTTGAAGAGGTAAGTATGCCCTTCTTTATGCGCTTAACCTTGGTATTGACCTGTATCGCGACAATTATTTTAGGCTTTTATCCCTCCCTGTTTGCAAACCTTTTAATTTAACGTAGCTTTAGATTCTCCATGCAGGAAATCTGGCATTTTATTCAGGAATTGGTTCATCCAAAAAGCATCATAACCTATGGTGGTATTTGGCTATTACTTTTCATTATTTTCGCTGAAACCGGTTTGTTTTTCGGTTTCTTTTTACCGGGTGATTCCCTTCTTTTTATTGCTGGATTGTTTTCGGCAACTGGTCAATTCAATCAGCCCATCTATATAATTATACCTGGATTAACCTTGATGGCGATCTTAGGGAATTTTGTAGGCTATTTTTTCGGATTAAAGGCCGGTGATTTTTTATTGAAAGCCAAGGATAATTTGTTTTATAAACGTAGATATTTGGAATCGGCCCATGAATTTTATGATAAACGAGGTTCATTAGCTATAGTTTTAGGTCGTTTTATTCCAATAATTCGAACTTTTGTACCGATTTTTGCAGGTATGGTAAGAATGGATTGGAAAAAATTTGCCTTATACAATGTGGTAGGCGCCGTAATTTGGGTACCTCTATTCTGTTTAATCGGATTTTTACTAGGTAAAACCTACCCAAAATTGGGAGAACATTTAGAACTTATCGTAATAATTTTAATTGTGATTAGTTTGATTCCGGTTATCTCTACATTTTTGAAAAAGAAACCTTCAGGATCGTGATTGTTTACCGTTAACTATGTTAATTAGCCTAATTCTCACGTTTTCTCTTGTATTATTAAATGGAGTTTTCGTAGCTGCCGAATTCGCCATCGTAAGGGTTCGTTCCTCTCAAATTGATTTAAAAATTAAAAATGGAAATGCCGCCGGAATTCTAGGTAAAAGAATCATCAATCATTTGGATGGTTATCTGGCTGCCACTCAATTAGGGATTACCATTGCCTCTCTGGCCCTGGGATATATAGGTGAACAATTAATTTTTACCGTTTTTGAAAATATCTTCACCTTTTTCCATTGGAATATTGCCAATAATATTCTTCATGCGGTATCGTATTCTTTAGCTTTTATTTTAATTACGGTATTGCATATCATATTTGGGGAATTGGTGCCCAAATCCATCGCTATTCAAAACCCGACCGAGACCACGATTAATCTAGCCTATCCTTTACATTTTTTCTATCTGATATTTAGGCCCTTGATCTGGTTTTTAAATGGCTTTGCCGGGATAATATTGAAAGTCCTGGGTATGACCGCCGTTTCGGCCTCGGATTTACATAGTGCTGAGGAATTACAATTAATTCTTGAGCAGGGCAAAGAGAGTGGTGCTTTGGATTCAACCGAGCATGAAATGATCCAAAATGTATTTGATTTTAAGGATCGGGTGGTTAAAAATATCATGGTGCCCAGAACCCAAATTGCAGCCCTTGAAATTAACACCCCAAGTTCGGAGGTGGTTAAAATGGTAATTGATGAAGGATATTCCCGATTACCCGTATATACCGAATCGGTCGATAATATAATCGGGGTAGTACATGCCAAGGATATTCTCCCTTTATTATATGCCAATAAATCCATTGTTTTAAAGGAGATTATCCGGGAGGCCTATTTTATACCGGAATCCAAACGCATTAACGATCTGCTCACCGAATTGCAGTTAAAGAGAATCCAAATTGCCATCGTTTTAGATGAATTTGGGGGAACAGCCGGAATGGTAACCTTAGAGGATATCGTAGAGGAATTAGTCGGAGAAATCCAGGATGAATATGATGAGGAAGTGCCCATTGTTGAAAAAATAACGGACCATGAATTTGTGGTAAGCTGTATGGCATCCATTGCAGATGTCAACGAACATTTACCGCATGAACTTCCGGAAGATGAAACCTATGATTCCGTAGCCGGGTATATTAATGTCATTTTTGGTAAAATACCCGATATTGGGGAATCCGAAAAAGCCGATGGTTATCAATTTACCATTTTAAAGAAAACCGATAGAATGGTCGTTTCTGCCAAACTGGAGGTTTTAATGCCACCGAATCCGGAACCTGTTATTTCAGAATAAATGTTTTCCTTTTATGCCCCAGAACTGGAAGGTCCGGATAGATCCAAGCCCTTATTAAGTTCCTTTCCCTTTGTTTTAAATAAGGAGGAAAGTCACCATGGCGTTCAGGTATTGCGAATGGTAAAAGGGGATAAGGTTCAGATTTTAAATGGGAAGGGCTATATATTTGAAGCCGAAATCCTCAAGGCCGATCCCAAGGCCTGCCATTTACAAATTGATACCTTTACCTTTGAGGAAAGGAGACCCTATTCCTTTCATTTAGTGATTGCTCCGACAAAGAATATCGATCGAATGGAATGGCTCTTGGAAAAGGCCACTGAAATAGGAATTGACCAGATTACCCCCATTTTATGTCAAAATTCGGAAAGGAGAATTTTGAATCCAGAACGACTGGAGAAGGTAATCGTTTCCGCCGTAAAGCAAAGTGGGCAGGCCTATATGCCTGAATTGAATTCATTAAGGAGTATTTCGGATTTTATAAAATTAGGTCCCTATCCGAATGCCATGGTTGCCCATTGTCGAAACACCCCCAAAACGGTTTTTTCAGAGGCCATTAAAAACGGAAAAACCAGGGAATTCACTATATTGATTGGTCCCGAGGGAGATTTTACCGAAATAGAATTGGATTCATTAATTAAACAAGATTTTATCCCAATAAGCTTAGGAAAAAGCCGTTTACGAACCGAAACGGCCGGTTTATTGGTATGTGCTCAATTAGCGGTTTTAAATACCTAAAGCATGAAAGCCTTTCTTAGCTATATACTCTGCCTGATTTTATGGATGAATCCTATTTCTCAGACTCCTTCCTATAAATTAGCTCGATTAAAATACGGGGGTGGGGGCGATTGGTATGGAGATCGTACGGCATTGATCAATTTAGCCCGATACTGTAATAGTCAATTAAAAACCAATTTTGACCTGAACGAGGCCTTGGTTGAGCCCGGAAGTAAGGAAATATTTAACTATCCCTATGTTTTTTTAACGGGACATGGAAATATTCAGTTTACCGAATCGGAGGCAAAAAATATTCGGAATTATCTACTCTCCGGAGGTTTTTTTCATATCTGTGATAATTACGGGATGGATCCGTTTATTCGTCCGGCCATGAAAAAGGTATTTCCGGAACTGGATTTTGTGGAACTCCCCTATGATTTTCCAATTTATCATCAGAAGTTTTTATTTCCCCGGGGCTTACCCAAAATACATGAACACGATGGAAAACGACCCCAAGGTTTTGGCTTGATTTATAAAGGACGTTTGGTTTGCTTTTATGATTATGAATGCGATCTGGGAAATGGTTGGGAGGATTTAGGAACCTACCCGGATGATCCCCCCGAAAAGCATGAAGAGGCCCTAAAAATGGGGGCCAATTTAATTGAATTTGTATTTAAACAATAAACGATACCCCTTATGAAGCTAAATATTCAGATAGGTCAGGAACCCGAAAACGAAGTCATTCTCGATAAAGGCGACGTTTTTTTTCAGGGTAAAAAAATTGAATTGGATATTTGGGCAAAGGGAAAGCAAGGGTTTCATGTTTTAAAGGATGGGAAATCCTATCAGGTAGAGGTTAGGACCGGAGAGAATCAAAACCTGGAATTAGGAATAAACGGGGAATTTTTCCCGATTCGTATTAAGGACTCCCTTCAAATTCTATTGGATAATTTAGGGATGAGCGAAACCAAGGTAAGTACCATTCAACAAATCAAAGCTCCCATGCCGGGTATGATTTTAAAGGTTATGGTCGATAATGGGGCCAGTGTTAAAGCAGGCGAACCCTTACTTATTCTTGAGGCTATGAAAATGGAAAATATTATTAAGGCCAGTTCGGCTGGTTTCATTCAGGATATCCTCATTAAGCCAGGACAAAAAGTAGAAAAAGGACAAAGTTTGGTTACTTTAGGATAAAATTTATCCTAATTCATCAAAATGGTCAGGTTTATACGATTTCTTCTTCTTTTATCCTCGTTTTCATTACCGGTTTTAGTTCAAGCCCAGGAAATTCAATCGCCGGATACCTTTTTGGGCTATACCTTAGGAACCCATTTCACTCCCCATTATAGAATTTTGGATTATATCCATTATTTGGAAGGAAAGTCCGGTAAAATTAAAGTTCAGGAATATGGAAAAACCAATGAGGGCAGGCCTTTATTGGTTTGTTATGTGTCTTCTGAAGAAAATCTTTCCAAATTGGAAGAAATTAGGACCAATAATATTCGATTAACCGGCTTAGATCCTTCCCATCCGGGTATTTTGAATGCCAATACCCCCTTGTTAGTTTGGCTGAGTTATAATGTTCATGGAAATGAACCGAGTTCATCGGAAGCGGCCATGAAAACCCTTTATGAAATTATATCGCATTCGGATAAGGAATACCAAGGGATGATGAAGGGTACGGTATTAATTGTCGATCCTTGTATTAATCCCGATGGAAGGGATCGGTATATTCATTATTATAATCAAGTCTCGGGAGAAATGGTCGATCCCAATCTTTTTTCCAGGGAACATACCGAGCCTTGGCCAGGAGGACGGTTTAACCATTATCTTTTTGATTTAAACCGAGATTGGGCCTGGCAAACCCAGAAAGAGACCCTCGCTCGAATTAAACTATATAATGCCTGGTTGCCCCAGGTTCATGTAGATTTTCATGAAATGGGAGTAAATTCTCCCTATTATTTTAGCCCTGCCGGAGAGCCTTTTCATTCCATAATCACCCCTTGGCAAAGAAAGTTTCAGGAAATAATTGGGGAGAAAAACGCCCGTTCCTTCGAAAAAAATGGGTGGCTATACTTTAATCGAGAGGAATATGATTTATTATATCCCAGTTATGGGGATACCTATCCCACCTATAATGGATCTATAGGAATGACCTATGAACAAGCAGGCATTCGAGGAGGCTTAAAAGCCCTAATTAATTCGGGTGATACCTTGAGTTTAGTTCAAAGAGTGGAACATCATTTCACCACGGGAATCAACACCTATACAACCAGTTCAGAAAATGCTGCATCCTTGTTAAAGGAATTTCAGAACTATTTTTTGACTTCAAGGGAAAATCCCACTGGCCCGTATAAATCCTATATTATGCAATTCGGACCTGAATTTGCCTGGAAAAGAAAGGCCATGGAAGAGTATCTGGATCGAAACGGTATTCAATTTGGTTGGGCTAAACCCCAAAAAGAGATTAGTGGTTTTGATTATTTTCAGGGAAAAAGCGTATCCTTCAATATCGGAGAAGGGGATTTAGTGATCAATGCCTACCAACCCAAATCTCGTTTATTGGAGGCTTTACTGGAACCCAAAGCCTATATTTCGGATTCTATCACCTATGATATCACGGCCTGGGCTTTACCCTATTCATGGGGTATAAAAACCTATGCTTTGACAAAACCGGCTCTTGTACAAAATGAAGCGATTCAATCTCATGCCGGCAGCCAAAACCTGGAAGCCACCTATGCCTATTTAATGGATTGGAATGGATTGCCTTCTTTGCAGGGCTTATCGTATTTATGGAAGCAGGGGGTTAAAATTCGGTTTTTAAATCAACCAATTAGTTTGGGAAATAAAACCTACCCGGAAGGAACTCTTTTAATTACCCGTGAATCCAATCGGAATTTAAGTAAGGATTTGAGTTCGATCCTATCCGATTTGACAAAAACCTATCCGGTTCATATAATTCCAGTTTCATCGGCTTTTGATAAAAACTCACAGGGATTTGGTTCTCATAGAGTTCACTTTTTAAATAAGCCGGAGGTTGGTTTGGTTTATGGTCCTTCAGTAGATGCCACTTCCTACGGGGAGCTATGGGAGTTTTTTGATCATGAACTAGCCTTTCCATCGCATAATATTGCCCTGGAAAACCTAAATGCTAAAACCTTAAAAAACCTTCAGGTTTTAATAATCCCCAATCTACAAAATGGTGATTTGATGAATCCGGATATGGCTAATGCCATTCAAACCTGGGTTCGTCAGGGCGGGAAATTAATCCTTTTAGAAAGGGCTATATTTCGATTTTCATCGGAAAAGGGTTTCAATATTAAAGCCCGATCCGCCGATACCGGTTCGCGTTCGAATAAATTGGCCGAGCCTTTTAATGCGCATTTTGGAGATAGTGAACGAAAATCCTTAAGGGCTGAGGTAAACGGAGCTATTTTTAAAGCTCAAATGGATAATACCAATCCCCTTTGTTATGGATTTCCGCTTACCTATTTTAGTTTAAAAACGCAATCCACCCTTTTTGATTATTTTGGAAAGGATAAGGGTTGGAATGCAGGGCAATTTAAATCCGATGCCTATACCAGTGGTTTTGCCGGAGATCTATTTAAAAAACAAATCCAAAATAGCCTGGCATTTGGATGGCAGGATTTTGGATCGGGTACAGTAGTTTATTTTCCGGATAACCCCATTTTTAGGAGTTTCTGGCAAAACGGGAAACTCCTAATGGGCAATGCGGTATTTATGGTGGGCAACTAAACTATAGGCTATCGGTTTTATCCGGGTTTTCAGGCTTTTCAGGAAGCTCGGGTTTTTCCGGTTTATCTAAATCCGATTGGTTTTCATCCTCGCTTAGTTTTGGCTTAGGTTTTAATACCCCAAATTTGGGTCTTAATCCATCCTCGGTCATAATATAAGCATCCTTGGATTTACCACCAAACTCGTAATCATCTAAATTGGTATACCAATTTCTTATCAAATCTCTAGTGGTATTATCCATCCAAATGGTATAACCAATGGGGATACATAGGGAGATATTGGCGTCCTGACCTCTATAGGGCTTATTGGCCGGATAGGTAATTCTATTGCCCACCTCCAATATCGAGTCCTTTTGCTCGAAAGGGAAAACGATCTCAGTAGCTGTTTTAACGGCCGATTCATAATTAGGTCCAAGGGCCGTAAATTCTTCCTTTAAATAAGGAGAAGAAGTATTGGATTTTTCTATATGGAAATATACATGATGAGGGGGCTGATCGTCCTCATAATCCCCACCAAAATGCAAACCAAATCGGGTCCTTCTTTCAAATATAGAGGGATCATTTAACAGAAATCCTTTTTTATAAAGACTATCTGAAAACAAGTTTTCATTTACCTGAATTCTATAAGCTTGGTGAGGATTATCTAAAATGGATATTTCCTGGGTGGCTTTGGCATGATGGCGATAAGCACCAGAAATTTCTGAAGCATAAAATATCCCAAATCCTAAAGCAATGAACCAGATTATGGCTAAACTCTGTACAACCGGGCGGCTAACATTGATTCGCTTAAATACGATTCTTAATCCCAAAACGAAAAGCAATAGCAAGGGGATTAAAACCAGGGCAGAGGCCGATAGAATAACCCCTAATCTATAGCCTTGAGGAATTACATTAAAGGGGAAACTCTCAAATTCGGTCGAGTGAATTCTAAAAAGCAAGGCCATCATGGCCACAAAAAATGAAATCAATAATATGCCTCCTATAAGGAGGAATAGCCCTGCAAAAAACACCCCAGCAACTTTAATAATGGCCATGATGACTTTTCCAATCACTTCGAAAACTTCGCCGAAAAAACTTTTAACTCTCGCCGAAGTATCGGGGTTTATATTTTGTTTTCTCCATTGGTCTGCCCTTTGTCCCAGATCCTTTACTTCATTTTCGAAGGATTGCCTGAGACTATCCAGATTCACCACACCGCCTTTCATAGCAATCCGGTCGGCTCTGGTTTTGGCCATAGGAACCGCTATCCAAAAAATAACATAGGGTATGAATGATATTCCTCCCAGGAAGAAGAGTAATCCCAAGGTTAATCGAATCCAAACCGGATCCACATCGAAATAATGGGCCACTCCTGAACAAACCCCTCCAATGATTTTATCATCCGGGTCACGGAATAAACGTCGGGTGGAGGCAGTGTTTTTTTCCTCACTGGTAAAATTGTTTTTGGCTGGACCAGCTTCTGCTTCCTTATCTTCGGGAGTATTAAAATCGGATGGATTACCCATTTGGGCCATAACCACTTTTACATCGTCGGCAACAATTACCTGTTTGTTT